>OGXX01001099.1_pt1 | contig 28397 bp, 22 predicted proteins | sample 1576301 | NCBI WGS metagenome assembly OGXX01 (sample SAMEA3541469, study PRJEB24748) | human gut metagenome | biome: human gut; feature: human-associated habitat; material: faeces | place: China | collected 2012
TAATTGGATACATTCTATTCATTTTAAACACCTTCTTCTTTTGCTATTCTTATGTGTTAATGATACCATAATTTAATTACTATTACAATACTTTTTTAATATTTTTATTTAAAGAACTACAACAGCGTAGCAAAAGCTAAAAAAAAAGATTAGTTTGCACTAACCATATTACATCTTATCACTACTCTTTTTAAAGCATCCTTAGTACAAGTATAAAGGGTTAAATCAAAATCACTTTCGATCATCTCCTTTATAGAAGTAGGTAATAACTCCTCAACCAATTCAACTTCATATATATATTTATTATTTAAAACATCAGTAAATATTACTAAATCTCCTTTTTTTAACTTATATAAATTACCAAAATGAGCTTTATATGAATGACCACATATAACCAAATTATTATTCTTAATAGAACCATAATAAACAGCGGGAGATATCTTTAGAGAATTATAAGAATAATATTTTGTAATAGCTAAGTTTAATTCTAAAGTTGGAATATCTAAATAGCCAACATATTCTACATTATTAATAACTATACTATCAATATTATCATTATCTAAATTATTAGTTTTATCTAATAAAACACCCATTGTATTATCATTCATATCTTTAGAATATTCTTCTTCTACTTCAAAACGTAATAATAGTAATAAAGCACTAAAAACAAATGAAATACCAATTATAAATAATATCTTAGATATTTTATTCATTATTAACCTTATTATACACTAAACCAGATATAATAAATAACATTCCTACAAAAGATAATATACTAACCATATAATGATTATTTCCTGTATAAACTAAAGTTTTAGTGTTAGTAACAATGAACAAATTATCTTCTTGTTGATATGATGCTGTATATCCTTTAGGAACTTTAGTTTCTAATACTCTATATTTGTCACTTTTTTCTAAATATTTCCAAGTATAAGTCCAATTATTATCTTCGTTCAAAATAATCTTGTCTATTACTTCATCATCAAGTAATAAAGATATTTCAATATTCTTAATATTATTTATTTCTCCCAATTTATTACTATTACTCAAATTCCATACTTTTTTAACAGTAACATCCATTACTCTAACAATATCTGTTTTAGGCTTTGCTTTAATATCATATACCCATTTATCTTCTATAACTTCAGGTATCATTACTAAAAATGGTTCTATCTTAGAATAATTCTCTACTCTATTAGTTTGTTTAACTAAATATAGACCTAAATCTAAGTTATTAAACTTAACTATTCCATCTTTATTAGTAATTAAAGTAATACCATCATTATTATTATCTAAACATTTATCTATACTATTAGTATCTAGTTTATCTTTAGAAAGATTACACAAACTAAATTCATCAATAAAATCTAATGTTAAATTATGATTTTCTTCATTAGCTAAAGCAACTTTATAAATTGTAATAGATGCTCCTTCTATAGTAGTATTTTCTTCCTTTACTTTAAGTTCTATTTCAATAGAACCCTTATTATTAAAGTCCACAATATTACTAACATCTGCTTTAACATAATTAAAGCTAATTAAGCATAGAATAAGTAAAATATATGCATACTTTTTCATATATAACCTCCATAAGTTATCTTCCATGTGGATAAAGAAATTCTTCATATTTATTAATATTAACCCTTTTAACAGGTTTAATAATTGTAATTATTAATAGTAGTAATATAATAGGCGTAGATAATATTGGTACCACTATTAAATTGTTAATTTTAAATCCTTCAGTAGTAATGTAAGATTTCTTTTTTGTATTTTCTATTCTAACTCCTCTTACTAATAACCTATGTGTATTAATACCATATGGTGTACAAGTAAGTAAAGTAATATAATCTTTATTTTCTTCTATTTTTATATTATCTCTATTATTAGGTTTAACTATAACAATTTTATCTACTTGATAAGTTAAAACCTCATCTAATATAGTAATCTTAAATGTATCTCCTATTTCTAACCTATCTAAGTTAGTAAATAATTTAGCAGAAGGTAATCCTCTGTGGGCTGATAGAACACTATGCGTAGTTAAACCTCCAATAGGAAGTGAACTGCCTTCAATATGTCCCACACTAGAATTTAACACTTCGTTGCTAGTACCATGGTATATGGGTAATTCTACTTTGATTTTTTCAATTGTAATATAACCCATCATCCCATCCTTATTAATATTTAATAAATCATAATAATTATTTAATCTATCATAATTCAAAAGAGGTTCTTTAATTTTACTTAAAGCAATATTGTAATTTATAGCACTCTCTTTTTCTTTTTCAAAATCTATAAAATTATTACTATTTATAATATTTTCATAATTGGATATCATTCTAGATTGCTTTTTTTCATTATAATAATTACTTAAACTAGGATAAAATAGTGTCAAAAGTCCTATGAAAAAAAATATTATCATAATAATAGTAGTCTTTCTTTTTCTCATTTGACTTTACCTCACTTTTATCTTTTTTAGGATACTAGGAAAGGATAAAATCCTTTCCATATATCTATATATTATTATATATTTGCTTTATAAGCTCTTAATTTAGTAACTAGTAATAAACCAAATCCTAAGATTAAAATTAAACCAAAGGTAATAAATAGCATTGTTCCAATACCACCTGTTTCAGGTAATAATGAACCAGTATAGTTAACTACACTAATGTCATTTATATGAAAACTATTATCATTATTTTTTCCTTTTACTTCTACTTTAACTTTACTAGTTAATTTATTGTATCCTTCTGGACTAACAACTTCTTCTAAGTAATAAGTTCCAGCATCTAAACCTTTAATTGTAGCATGACCTACTTTAATAGTAACTCCTGCTTCGCCCGCAACTGCGACACGGTATATAGAATCTGCTTCATTTTCTAAAACTACTAAGATTTCTTTATCTTTATTATCTTTATTATCTTTATAATATAGTTTAAATTCAGCTCCTTCTATTTCTTTTTCGTCTGCATCTGTTTTCTTTAGATTAAATTTATATGTATAAGTTGTTGTTGTTTTTGTTTCTGTAGTACCATTATCATATTTTAAATTAGTTTCATTAGTATTTCCATTACCTTCAATAGTAGCATTTTCATTTAATGTAGCAGTATATTTAACCACTATTTTAGTATTTCTAGGTTGTTTTGCAATAAATTCATTATCAAATGTTACAGTAAATGTATACCCTTCTACATTTGTATTTACATTATAATAATCTTTATTAATTGCAACTTCATTGTTGTTAACAATAACATATGCTTTAATTGAACCAGGATTTAATGTTAAACCTGTACTCATTTTATCATATAAAACATAATCTTTAAAACCCGCACCAGTTGTAATAGTAGATTTAAATTCTACTGTATCACCAATTGTAGCATCATTTTCTTTACCATAAACACCAGTAGAGTTTTCTTTTACTTCCTTATCTACTTCAGGTTTAATTGTATTTTTTTCATTAATTTCTCCATTTGGATTAGTTGTAGTTAAATGTAGTAATGAACCTACACTTGAACTTACTAAGTAATAACCTAAATCTAATTCTGTAAACTTAACAGTAGTAGATGTAGCTTCCTTGGATGCTTCTGTCTCAATAGAATTAGCTTTTGCATAAGCGATTGCTTCTTTAGTAAATTCTACTTGATCAGCATTTTCTTTCCATACATAGTATGTATTTCCATTTTCATTTTTTGCTTCTAAGTATTTACCACCTTTACTTGCATCATTGATAAATGCTTGCCATTTAGAGTTAGCCCTGTAAATATAATGATTATTTTGTGCATCATATGTTTCTAGGTCTAAAATTCTATAAATAGAATATGTTTCGTTTACTATAGCATTATTTATAGTAATTGTACCTTTTGTACCATCTGCTTTTACATTACCTACTTGTGCTAGACTAAGTACTAGTAATAGTAATAAGCTTAGTGTTTTTTTGATTTTTTTCATTTTCTTTTTTCCTTTCTTTTTTTACTTAATGTTTAATTATCAGCCTTTTTGTTAAAACATTAAGTGTTATATAAATAATAGGTATTCCTAATAAGAAAACTCCTATTATTCCCAAAATTAACATTGAAGAACTACCTGTAGCGGGTAATAAATATCCTGAAATATTAGTAACCACTACTGTTGCGTTGTCTTCATTCAAAACAAGTAAATTATTATTATCAAATTGAGTTCCATTAACTTGATATTTAACAATAAACCCATCTGTATCTATTTCATTAATCTTATAATTAATCTTATATGGTAAATCTATTATTTTAATTTCTTCATTATGTTTTAATTTAAATGTTGCTTTACCATCTATAAATTCTATATTTTCTGTATTTATATTTATTCCTAATTTTCTTTGAATAGTATACGTTCCTACTAAAGGAGCATTTTGATAAGTAGCTTCTATTTCAAAATTAAATTCTTGGTTTGATATAGTACCATCAATAACTTTCTTAATAATTAAATTCTTGGTTTTATAGTTATTAACTATTTGATTATTTAGTATATTAGTACTGGTATTACCATATGAAACTATAACTTGATATTCTGTGGTATCTATGTTATGGTATTCGTCAGTTTCTACTTCTTTTAGTTTGTATTTGTGACCAGAAGGAATGTTTGTAAATATTACTTTTCCTTCTTCGTTAGATGTGCTTGTTAGTTGATAATTTTTATCCATGTATTTGCGTTCTTTTTGACAAGGACAATTGTCATGGTCATGGACTAGGATAAACTTAGCTCCACTTAATGGTTTGTTACCATAATTGGATACCTTATTGAATTCTAATTTGCCTAAATATCCTTCTACTTGAGGTATTTTGAAATCAATAGTTTCTATTCGTGGATTTTTGCCACTTTCTCTAACGACATAAGATAAGGTTGTTTTTCCATTGGTATCGAATATTTGATTTGCTTTAAATCCGCTGGCTTCATTTTTTAATCTTATACGATATTTGATTTCATAATTGTAATAAGTTACATTGTTAATAGTTTCTTTTTGATATTTGGATTTTTTTAAGTCCCAATTGATTTTATCATCGGTATTGTTATAATTTGCTGTATTGTTAGAAGTGTTTTCAATGTCAGTTAGGCTCGAATCATAGGTAATCGAATCTTTTAATTTATTCTTATCATCGCTTTTGTCATATAGACCTACGAATTTAATAACATCTTTTACGGTGCTTTGATTAGAATTCATTGGGTCTTCCGCTACCCATGAAGCCTCAGACAAGTATTTAATATCTTCAAATATATCTGTAAAAGCTTTTTGCATTTCTTGAATATCTTTTGCTACATCAAAATAATGTCCACTACCATAACCAGAGCCTATGCCATCGCCAATTTTGGTTGTAGTAGTACTATCTTTTCCGCCTAACCACTGTCTAAAACTTTGTAAGTCTTCTTGTTTCCTTTTTTCTGGTGTAGATGCGGTAGATGGTTTTCCAACCTTATAATTATATTTATTATAATAATTATAGTCATATCTATCTATTGTTGAAAAACTTGAAGTCATTGCCGCTTCATATTCGGGAATAGTTTGAAAATTATTATCTATTCCTGTTCCAATAGAATAAATGGTAACACCTTTATTCCTTAAAGTTTTGGCAATTTTTTCTGCTTTGCTAGCACTTCTATCACTATAATTGGTCCCATATATTAATGGTCTATTTGTAATATCATCATGCAAATATCTACTATCTGGATTTATAGTGTTATGACCAATATAGGTACCTTCAATACTATACGTTGTAGGATAACCATCAGATAAGAAAATTATATATTTGTTTTGAATATTTTTAATTTCACTATTATTATAAAGTAAATCATTGGCCAATTGAAGTCCTGCTTGAATATTTGTAAAACGGGTTGGATCTTTTCCATATCCTTCTGGATCTGGTTTTTCTATCTCCTTAGTGATTTGTTTTGTTTTTTTTAAAACTCTTTCAGCTATACTCATTCCTGTAGCTTCTGTTTTACAATCTGTCATAGGCTGAAGAATATGTCCATTACTATTAAATGCGACAAAACCTATTTTTCTTTTAGCATTTATTCCATCTGAGTTTTTGCCAAAACTCTTTAAAAATTCTGTACTAGCATCTAAAGCTGCTTTTAATCTTGTTTTTGGTTCATTACCAGCTGAAAGATAATTTTGAATCATTGTATTAGATACATCCATGACAAGTACTACCGCTATATCTTGGCTTTTAGCTTCTTCTTGGGTCTGTACTTTTAAGGTAATGTCAAAATAATTTTCTAATTCTGTGGGTGCGATGGTTTTGCTTATTTTGACTCCATCTCCTACTGTTTCTCCACCAGGATTTTTTATTTGATTCTCATTATTACTCGATTGTGCCACTAATGTTATCGGGTCTAAACACATTATAAATGCCACAAATAGATACAATATTTTTTTAATTTTTTTCATAATATCCCCCTGAAAAATAATTATTAAATTTTTCCAATTTTTTTAAATGGCCAGATACGAAAAATTACTTTACCAATAACATTTTCGTTTTTTATTAGACCGATATCTTCACTACGTGAATCAGTTATAACATCTCTTTCGTCACTTAAAACGAAATAATTATTATCACTTACCTGTAGTGGATATTTAATATCACTTTCCCCTTTTCTAAATTCTTTTATATACTTTTCTTCTATTTTATTTCCATTAACATAAACAAAACCGTTTTCATCTATATTAACAAAATCTCCCTGTATAGCAATTACTCTTTTAACTAGAATTTTATTGCCATGATAGAATGTTATTATGTCTCCTCTTTTAATTTTTCCAATTTTAGAAGTTAAAACAATTTCATTATCATTTAAAAGAGGTTTCATACTAGTATCTGTAATCTCAATAACAGGCATAAATAGTGTTGCTGAAATACATGATAATGCTAGAATAATAATTAATATATATATTGTACTTCTAAGTAAATTAGAAAAACTATGTTTATAATTTTCTCTATGAATTTCATTTTCTAAAGAACTAATAGATATATCTTTATAACTTATTTTCTTTTTTTCTTGATTTATAAACTTATTCTTTAAGGAATTGATATAACTAGCAAGCTTATTAATTATTTTCATGAACGTTTACCTTTAACTTTAGTAGTTTTAGCTTTATCTTTATTTACTTTCTTAACATTATTATTTTTAGTAGTTTTATTTTTATTTACTTTCTTAACACTAGCTTTAAGTTTGTTATCTTTATTTAATTCTTCTTCTTTTTTCTTATATTTTTCTTCTAATAAAGTTTCTTTCTTCTTATATTTTTCTTGTAATTCATTAAGTAATTTATTTTTTTCTTCTAAGGCTTCTTTCTTTATAGAAGATTCTAACTTCTTACAATTATCTTTAACATTGTCTATATATTGATTAACTGCTTCCGTTGCACTTTCAAATACTAAATTTAATTTTAAAGATGCTTCTGCAATAGAACCAGATTCTTTAATTTTTATTTTCTTAGAATTTAGTTCATTTGTAACTTTAGTTAGATTATTTTCTAATTCTTCTATTCTTTTTGCTTGAGCAAGCATAAGTTCTAAAAGTTCTTTCCTTTTTATTTTTCTTAAATCTTTTGCTTCCATATAATCACCTCTTAACCCCCCCTATTAAAATCAAGTATTTACCCATATCTTCTCTTGTTGACTATATATATTAGCAGTTTTTTTTATTTTGTCAACATTTTTTTTGTTTTTTATGGTTTTTTGGTAATTTATAACTATTTTCATAATATTTTATGCTTTTTACAGAAAAAAAGAAAGTATTTCTACTTTTATTTGTATTTATTTATAAAGATGGGATGAATATTGTATTAAAATGCGAGAGCAAAGGCAAAAATGAAATATTTATTGTTTTAGAATACTTTTAATTGTTAGTTCTACTAATATTTAAAAGTATACCCATACTAATCATGCTGATGAGTAAGCTGGATCCACCGTAGGATAAAAATGGTAAGGTAACACCAGTAACGGGAATCAGACCAATGACTACCATTAGGTTTAGGACGGATTGGAATGCAAGCTGAAAGGTGATACCAAAGGCTATGTATTTGGCGAATAAGTCAGTTGTTTTTAATGATATTTTTATTCCTCTATAGATAATTGTTAGAAATAAGGATGTAACTATGACTACTCCTAGGAAGCCAAACTCTTCACTGATGATAGAAAAGATAAAATCTGTTTGAGGTTCGGGGAGATAGAAATGTTTTTGTATTGAATTGCCGAATCCTAGGCCTAATATGCCTCCTGGTCCTATGGCGTATAGGCTTTGAATGATTTGGAAACCACTGCCAAGAGGATCACTCCATGGATTCATAAACGATATGATTCTTTGCATTCTGTATGGAGCGACGACTATCAGTACCACGACTCCAAGCAAACCTAGGATTGCTATTTTGACAAAAAAGCTGAAGTCTACTCCACTTACGAATAATATGGCCACAATAGATATGACAATGACTGTGCCTGTACCAAAATCTGGTTGAAGCATGATTAGTCCAAATATTGTGAGTAATAGTCCTAAAATTGGTAATACTCCTTTTTTGATGTTTTTAAGTAGTTTGTCGTTGTTACTTAGGTATTTGGAGGTGAATATTATTAATGATAGTTTGGTAAATTCACTAGGTTGGATACCAAAACTACCAATTCCAAACCAACTACGGCTACCATTTCTAATAGTGCCTATGCCAGGAATTAATACTAAAATTAAAAGTAAAACGCAAATAACTAATATTTTATTTGCGTTCTTGTAATATTTCATATAATCTATTTTTGATACTATAAGCATTAATACGATTCCTAAAATTAAAAATAATGATTCGGCTTTGACAAACTTTAGAGCATCTCCATATTTGTATTCGGCCCATATATACGATGAGGAGTATATCATTAAAAGTCCAAATAGTGATAGTATAATCACTGAAATTAATAATATTAAATCATATTTCTTAATAGTATCTCCCTCTTTCTTTTTTTGTTGTTATGTAATTTTTTTATATCCATACACCATATATTAGAGCAATTAAACTAAGCATAAAGCCTACTATCCAGAATAGTTTGACTATGTCTGTCTCTTGCCAACCTAATTTTTCAAAATGGTGGTGCAATGGAGCCATTAGAAATACTCTTTTACCATTGAATAAATGGAATGATATGATTTGAATGATTGAGGATAAAGTTTCTATGACAAATACTCCACCGATAACTACTAAGCTTAGTTCGTGGGAGGTTAATATAGCTACGGTTGCTAAGGTGGCTCCAAGGGCTAGGCTACCTGTATCGCCCATGAATACTTTGGCGGGATGTGTGTTGTAGACTAAGAAGCCCATGAGAGAACCCACTAGAATGAAGCAGAATATGGCAATGTCTTGGTTTCCTTGGATACCATAACTGCCCCATGCAAGGAGGCCATATGATAGGAAAGCCATTGCTGATAATCCGCCCGCTAAGCCATCTAAGCCATCGGTTAGGTTTACTGCGTTTGAGGTTGCTACTAGCATGAATAGTATAAATATGCCGTAGAACCAACCCATATTCCATTTGAAATTAAATAATGTTATTTCTAATGTTGAATCGCCTCTGCCATATCTGCAATAAACGTAATAGAATGCCAGAGCAACAATGAATTGTAAAAATAGTTTTTGTAATATGCTTAAACCTTTATTCCTTTTCTTTTTAATGCTTATGAAATCATCAAGAAAGCCAATTAGAGTGTAACCTACCATGACAAATAAGATGATTAATAAATTGGTTGAATAATTGATTTTGCCCATGAATAATAGAATCAAAGTTGATATTAGGGTTGGTATTATGAAGATTAGACCCCCCATGGTTGGTGTTCCAGCTTTCTTTTGGTGTGTTTCTCCTACGTAGATGCTTATTCTTTGTCCTACTTTAATTCTTTTTAGTATTGGAATCATGATGAGTCCAAATACTGTTGTTAACATAAATCCTATCATTAGTGCAAATAAAGATTTTGTTAAAGTTAACATTATTCCACTTCCATTTCTAAATTGTATTATCTTAATTATACTACATATATCATGCTTTGTGGTAAAAAAGTTATGTTTTTTCTAATAAATTATATTCGTTGTTGTGAGTTTTATTAAAAAAAATAGGTAGATTTTGGGTTGCTTTCTAACGATCTACTACTTTTTTGCATATTTCGTTATACATGATTCGTAGTTTTGTTTTTTCTTTTGCGGTTAATCCTACGAATTTTAAGGTAAGAGGATAGCCACTGTCAACATAAACCAAGATGCGTGCTGTTGGTCCTTTAAAGAGAATGGCTATTGTTGATATGGAATTATAAGGGATTGTATGGATTTGTTTAGTGCGAGAAAATGGTGTAACATCGAAAAGAAGCATTTTTCTATCGGTGAATATGCCTTTGTCCCTGCTGGTGCGATATGCTCCAATGATTTTTTCGTGGGGAAATATGTAGTCGGTTACATATTCTGGTAGTTTATCCATATCTAGTTCTTCAAAGAAATTAAAGTATTTTGTTAGTTCTTTATATTTTAAATAAGCCATCCTTTTTACACCTCTAGTATAATTGTAACACATAGTTTAATTTTTGTCATCAAAAATAGATGGAAAAAAAGACACAATCTTTGACCTTGTGGGTTTGTTAGTGTGTCTTATATTTTTTACTTATTTTCTTTTTTGTTTAAGTCTGATAGGAACCATAGTTTTAAACTTACTTTGGTGCCTTTACTATCATCTACTCTTACGATTTTGTAAACGTAATAGTCATATACTACTACTTTTTGGTCATCTTCAGTATAATTTTTCTTAGTATGATAATAACTTGGCTCTTTGTTGTCTTCTACTTTGGTAAAGTTAACATAACTTGTTACTGCACATACTAGAAAAACTACGAAAATTAACCAAAATACTATATTGCCAATTATTCTTAAGATTTTTTTGTTGTTTGGTTTGTTTAAATCACTTTTCTTAACTTCAAAATTATCTTTTTCTTTGTTTTCCATTTTATTTTTCCCTCCTATATATGTTAATTATAACATAATTTTAGGAAAAAGAAATAAATATTTGATAATTTATTCCTTTTTTTCCTTTCATTATTTTTTTAACTAATTGAAGCATAATAACTAACTTCTATTTTGTCGCCAGCTTGGAACTTTGTAGCATTTACTTTGTATCCTGTGGTGTTGCTTGTTATGACTCCTGATGCAAGTGCTTCTTCTAATGAATTAAATTTGTATGTTTCTGTGCCATTTACTTTGACAATGATTTGGTGTGTTGCATCTGCCACGACTGTTTGTCCTATTTCTGCTACACCTTTTGTTGTTTGTTTTGATTTGGTTTTGTCGGCGATCTTAGAAGAAATAGCACTAAATACATTAACCAGGTCATTTGTTCCATCATCTTTTGCAAGATATGTGTTGTCAGCATTGTCGTATGCAACATTTTTCAATACGTTATGTGCGTTTGAATCTTTTGTTACGCCAAAACCAATTGTATACATAATTGTGTTTTTATCTTTTAAGTTATTAATGATGTTTTCTCTTTTAGTTTCATTGTCAGTATCGTCTGGTGCTCCATCACTTAGGAATATTACAGCATTTTGGTTGCCGTTTGTCGATAAGCCAGTTGTTTCATCGTATAAAATGCCATAAGCTTTTTCTAAGCCTTTGTAGTATGGTGTACCACTGTTACCTACATAATCTGGTAGTTCATTAACAGCTTTTTTTAAGTTTTGTGCTGTATTGTAATCTGTTGCGGTAATTCCAATTTGGTTAGCATATAGGGTGTGTTCATATCCACCAAATAGCAAACCACCAACCCATTTAGCGGTTGTTCCAAATGTTACTACAGTAACTGTAGAACCATGTGTATTACTATTTTTAGTAAATACTTTATCTATAAAACTATTTGTAGCTTCTTTGGCTTTTTTGATTCTGTTGCCATCCATACTTGCTGAACGGTCAATTACGATTACGATATTGGTTCCATTTACTGTCTCAGTTTTTTCAATGATAGTAATTGTTTTTTCGGTATTATATTCTGTACCTTCAATTGTATTTGTTCCATTTCCATCTACACTGTATGTAAGATCAACTCTTACTGTTTCATTAACATTAGCTTTTACTGTTAAACTGAATTCGATAGTTACAGTGTTGTTAGCGGTTACATTTACTGTGTAGCCTTCATTGGTTAATAAGGCTTTATATTCTTCTGGTAAGTCAGTTGTGTCTAAATTACCATTAATGATATTTTTTAGGTTAACTGAACCATCTACTGTATCGTTGTTTTTGATAGTTATTGTATAATTGATTTTATCACCATATTCTACAATACTACCTGCTACGGCAGTGCCATTACGAGTGATGTTTGATGTAACATTTACTGTGATATCGGCAGTTGTTTTTGTGTATGTTGCTGTGTAAGTAATATCACTATTTACGGTAATAGCAATTTGTCCTAGTGGTAATGTAGGAGTCCATCCGGTATGCTCATATTTATTGTTGGCAATAACTTCTGGAGCTTCTGGATAATTATCATATCCTGGTAATAAATTAGGATATTCAGTTGTACTTTCTTCTTTGAAATTACCATGTTCGCCTTTATAGAATTTAACTGTTACTTTTTCTGTTTCATCATCAATACCATTATTATTGAAATCAGCGAAGTATTGTGCTGTGTATGTTGCGTTTTCAGTTACTTTTGTGTTGATTTCTTTGTCCCAACCGTTTGCTTTATAGTTTTCGTTTGCATTGATTGTTGGTATTACAATTCCTGCTTCACTAAATGTTAAGCCTGTTAGGATGTTTTCATATGTTGTTTGTCCTTCTAATGTACCATGAAGTCCTGCATTAAACTTAACTGTATAATGTTCTTCTGTTTCATCGTCAATACCATTATGATTTTTATCTTCAAAGTATGTTGCTGTAAATTCTAATGATGCGTTTTCTAGTGGTATCATTGTGTTAGCATTATAATTTGGATTCCATGCTTTGAAGCCATAACCAAAGTAAACATCAATATTTGGAGCATCTGGATAATTATCGTAGCCTGGTAATAAACCTTCTACCATGTATTCTTTTGAATTACCTATTATGCCATGTTCTCCTGCATAAAATATTACTGTTACTCTTTCAGTTTCATCATCAATATCGTTATTATTGAAATCAGCAAAGTATTGTGCTGTGTATGTTGCATCTTCGGTTACTGTTGTGTTGATTTCTTTATCCCAACCATTTGCTTTATAGTTTTCATTTGCTTTTACTTTTGGAATTACAATGTTCGCTTGTTCAAATGTTAAGCCTGTTAGGATATTTTCATATGTTGTTGTTCCTTCTAATATACCATGTTCTCCTGCCAAAAATTCAATAGTATAATGTTCTTCTTCTCTGTCATCAATATTATTATTATTGAAGTCTGGATAAAATTCCGCAGTATATTCAACACTAGCACTTACAGTTTTATTAATCTTTGGTGTCCATTCCTTGAACTTGTAGTTCTTATTTGGCACTGGTGTTGGTATAATTATGTTTGCTTGCTCAAAAGTTAAGCCTGTTAAAATGTTAGTATAAGTTGTTGTTCCTTCTAAACTACCATTTTCCCCTGCTTTAAATGTAATGTTATAATGATCTTCCTTAGCATCATCTATATCATTATGATTATAATCAGCATAATATGTCGCATATACTGTTTTATTTGACAAGATATTAGATAATGTGTCATTCCAGCCATTAAATACATGATTTATTTTTGTAGGTGTTTTTCCTGAATAGATCGCGGTACCACCAGCATTGACCTTATCGGTTGCTAGTAAAGTAACTTTATCATCATCCATAAATCTAACCACATAACTGCGTTTTTCACAATTATATTGTGCAACAACATCTATGTTAGAAGTTACGTTCTGAATAGAATCACTCCACCCAGTAAATTCATAATTGCATATTTTGCTGTTAGGTCTTTTCGGAGTTTCACCTTGGTAACTGGCACTGTTACCTTTTTCAATTGTTTGTTCATCTAGAATAGTTCCATCATAGTTTTTGAAAACTACTGTGAATATTTCTTTTTCTGGCACGTTATTATTCTTTTTTATTCCAATTCCTCTTGGACTAGCAAAAGAGAACATGAATAGACTTACAAAAATGAATAATATTAGTGCAACAATTTTTCTTTTACTCATAAATTTAAACCTCCCTTATTATATTTTATTTGTAAAATAATGTTTTTTGTAAGAACTAATCTTACATATTTATTAATATATATTGCTATAGATTAATAATTGAGCAATGTTTACTATATAATTGTGCTAATAAGCAAGAAGAAATATAAAGTAAACCACAAACATAAAATTTACGAAATTTACTATAACACAAAAGTTCTAAATTCGCAAGAAGAAATTGTTTTTTTAGTAATATTTTGGATATTTTTGTTGTTTTTGTGTGCATTTTATCAAGTTTTTCTAATTTTTCAGAAGATGCAAACAATTTTTTTGACTTACATCAAATATGCTCTTTTTCTACAAGTAATAGCTTTTTGTTTTTACCGTAGACAAAATTCCGACAGTAGCTGCCGTACTTTATTTTTTGTTTTTGTTTTGCTATGCTGTTATAATTTTTAGGTTTTATTTTACAAAAACTTATCTTTTTATTTAATTTTATTTTTTTTATATGTTGTTGATGATGGTATTTATATTTATATCTATCATTTTGTTCTTATAACAATTAAATATACAAGACTTTGTAATCAGCTTTTTATCTGAAGATTTGACATATAATGGTGTTATTTGAATGGTAGTTTTGGATATATTTTAAGTTTATACATTTTTTTCATGATAAGTATTCCTCCTAACAAGTTTACTATACTGCAAGAAGAGAAATAAAGTCAAACTGCAGAAATTAAAAAACGCCCGGTTGTTTTTTGAGTTTTGGATGATTTTTGTGTCAGTTTTTAACAAACACCCGTGTAGTTTTTGAATTTTTGTATATTTGATATTTTTTTTAATTTTTTTAATTATGTGGAGGAACGATACTACTTGTAATTATGTTTGAATCACTTTTAAAACCGCTTAAATAATATGATGGAATTTTACCTTGTATTACTTTTAAAGCAATTGGAATGGTTCCTTTGATTTTGATGTCATTTGAAATATAAGGGAGAATTACTCGACTCTTTACTTCAATGGTTACTCCTACTTCTATGAGAGCGTTATTAATACCGTATTCTTTGACATTTGTGCTAATACTGCTTGCTACATCTCCAATTAATTGCATTTTGACTGGAATTTTTGGACCTAGGTTAGATAGAAATATGCTATTAGAGTATACTCCTATTGGTATTTCATAGATTATTCCTCGTTTTAATTTGTTTTTATCTATGTTTAATAGTTTGTCATCTGTTAAATCTATATTGCCTTCTTCTATTTTGATTAGATGGTTTTGAATGTTGTTAGTAATTTTTCCTAATATTTTGGTAACGTTTATGGAATTGTATTCAATTAGTTGTATATCACCACTTTCATTCTTTTGTATGTTAAATATTTCATTTATGTTCATTTCTTTTTCTACTTCTTCGGTAACTGAGTTATTGATTATTTCTGTTAATATTTTGTTAACTTCTGTTTCGGCATACGACATGTAAAAGGGATTTATTTTTTTTGATATGTAATTGATAAGCATATACGATAAGACTAAACCGATAACTATGATGAATAATATAATGGATAGTTTTGTGTTAATTTTTTTCTTTTTTAATTTTTTTAATTTAATTCTTTTCATGGTTAATTATATGAAAAAAACAAGATAATTATTTTTTATCCTGTACTTTTTCAGTGATTTGTTTAAGTATTTATTATGAATTTAATATTTCATCAACTTTTGAAGAAATAGTCTTATCAGCAGCTTGGTATGTTGCTACAGTTTGTTGTAAGAATCTTGCATAATTTTCAATTGCTGTATAAAACATTTCAAACTTTGATGCTAATACATTGTATTTTTCATATAAATCAGATGCTGCTTGGCTTTTCCAAGTGTCTTCTGTATTAATTGTTGCCATTTTTTTAGAGGTTTCATCTAAAATTGATTTAATAGCTTCTGCTGATGTGTGTAATGAATTAGCAATATTAGTTACTTCTTCATATGATATTCTTTCTATCATTTGTATTCTCTCCTATAATTTTCCTGCTTGACTAGCAATCTCATTTTGAATGTTTTCTAAGTTTCTTGCTGTTTCAACTAAGAAAAGTCCATAGCTATCAATTACTTTTCCTAATTTTTCGATATCAGCTTTATATTCATTTACTTTGTTAATATAAGCTTGATTATCTTGTCCACTCCAAGCATTTCTTAGATTTTCAATGTTTGAGTATATTTTTGTTACTTCATTTTGATAATCTTGGGCTAAAGATTGAACTTCTTTACCACGAATACTTAGATTTTCAATATTAGCTTGAATATTCATGACTTGCCTCCTTAATTAAATTAGAATAAGTTCTGTACCATTACGGATATCAGTTTCTTTTATAATTAAATTAACATCATAGATTTTTCCATCTTTTTTGTTAATTAAATTACCATATCCAAAAGCATTTAAATAAGATCCGTTTGTAAATTCAAAGATGCTTTTTTCAATTAGTTTTGTTACAGAATAAATATCTTTATCTATTGGTATTAATATCTCATATTTTTTTTCTATTTTTGGAACATAAACAATAACATCAACTTTATTATTCATAATCACCCTCCTCATAATTAATTAACTTAATTAGTGTCGGTTTTCCTTGTAAAATAACATATCCAAAGTTATTTCCAATGTTTTCTGTCATTTCTTTGTTGGTGTTGCTTAGTTTTATTACAAATTGGTCAGTTATTCCATCACCTAAGTAAATACCACTATTCTTATTTACTGTTTCCATATAGAATGATTCGTATTCCATTTTCTTTAATCTTATCATTGTATCTATTATAATAAATCTAATATTACCAAGACCTAAACCATCTATGATTGCTTTGTCAAATGCTTTTTTATTTTCAATGGTGATTTTGCTTCTAAATTCATCTAATGATATAATTACACAAACAAATTCTTTTGTTACTCTTTGTCCTGCTTCCTTATATTTCATCAAATTATTAATTAAACTAGTTACTTTTAAAGAAACTTCATCTAAATTATTGTTACAATATAACACATTATTTATTCTACTACTATCTAAGATACTATCTGTATCTATAGTCATTACATCTAAATTGTCAATCTTTGTCAATGACTTGACAAGACTCGATGTAAAGTTAATGTCTATATTTCTTGAACCAATTATAGTCATATAATTATCTTTAAAATTGTATAAATATGGTGTTAAACTGCTTTTTGATATGCCTATTGGAACTGCGGATAAATTCCCAAAATAAGGTTCTAATAAATTTTCTGTTACCCTGTCTGGTAAAATGGCAACTTCACTTGCTTTAGAATCACTAAATTGTATTAATTTTTGTGAAATAACTTTCAAATAATCACTTAAATTGTCATAATCGTATGGATAAGCCGTTTGAAATTCACATACTTTATCATTTATCCTAATAATACCACGACCAAATGATTTGGATGGAAAAACATTATTAGTATTACCTAAAACTGATAAATAATCAGCTTTATCATTTAAAGAAAGTGCAATTATTTCTTTAAAATTTTGAGATAATTTATATCTTATTGAATTAACACCACTAGTACTAATAATAAATGTAATGCCATATCTTTGCCCATCTCTAGTTAAAGTAATTAATGTATCTTGAAACTCATCATATAGTTCACTGAAGGCTTCATAATTATTAACAATTATAACAAGCATAGGTAGTGCATTACCACTTCCCATACAATATCTTTTATAATCACCATTATAATTAGCAAATAATTCTTTTCTTTTCTCAATTTCTTTCATTAAATTTTTAAATATGTTAGTTATTTTTTCTCTATCATCTTTTAAAATTATATCTCCTATTTGAGGGGCATCTGCAAAACTATTTAGTGTTTCACTTCCAAAATCTAAAATATAAAAATTTACTTCGTCAGCTGTGTGATCTAATATTGTTGAATATATTATAGTACTAAGCAATAAATCTTTACCACTACCAGGATAACCATATATTAAGGTATTACCTACATCAGTTAAATTTATTGTTAATAAGCCTTGTCTTTGATTTTCAGGATCATCATATTCGCCAATAATAGGATCTATTTCAAATGGTGAACTTTCATAATTATATTTTTTAATTAAATCTCCAATATAAATAATATCAGGAATACGATCAAGCCATAACTTATCTAATTTAATATTTTCTGACTGTGCTACATCACTTAAATATCTAACTATATTGCCCAATTCCTCTCCTTGGGCTATCATATCATTTTTTTTGCTATCATCTGCACTTTTTATAATATTACCAATGTTAGTAATAAATGATAAACTTCTATCTATTTTTTTCTTTAATTTATCAGTTGGAAAATAACCACCACCGCACCAAGCAGATTGTCCTAAGGCAAATAAGTCATTGTAACCTACTTGCAAGTAAAAGCGTCCTGCATTTTTTAAGGATACCGCATCCGGTCTTTTGATAACATCCATACTATCACTTTTTTCTTGGACTTTTAAACATATTCTAAATCTGCTATTACTCCATATTTGATCATCAACAATTCCTGATGGTTTTTGTGTTGCTAAAATTAGATGTATTCCTAGGCTACGACCAATTCTGGCTATGCTAATTAATTGATCCATAAACTCAGGTTGTTGTACTTTTAATTCAGCAAATTCATCACAAATAATAAACAAATGGGAAATTGGCATATCTATTTTACCATCACGATATGCTTTTTGATATTTATAAATATCAATGGTACTTTCGCCTAGGGTTTCTTTTGCTTTGTTAAACATTTGTTGTCTTCTTCTTAATTCACTTTGAATAGAAGCAAAGGATCTTTTTAATTCAGTAGTATCTAAGTTTGTTAATGTCCCTACAATGTGGGGTAATTTGTAACCAGTATCTTTATTTTCAAAAGCTCCTGCTAAACCACCACCTTTATAATCAATCAATACGAATTGAACTTCTAATGGACTATAATTAACCGCCATAGAAAGAATAAAAGTAATAATTAATTCACTCTTACCACTACCAGTCATTCCTGCGATTAAACCATGAGGTCCATGAAATTTTTCGTGTAAATCTAAGTATAATAATTCTTCATTTTTAGTTACCCCAATAGGACATGACAAACTATGAATAGGACTACTATCATGCCATCTGTTTATGGCATTTAATTGTTCTACTTTACCAACATTATACATTTCTAAAAAACCTATACTATTAGTTATAATACTATTTTGCTTAGAAAATTTTATTGGTATATTAGCAACATGTTTGCAAACGTCATACATATCAATATTTTCTTTATTATCTAACATAAAAGTTTTTTGTTTATTAATGTTTAAATCATTTTCTATAATTGCACTTTTATTTTCATCCAAAACTATAAAATTAGAGCATTCATTTGGCAAATTAGATAATCCATCATTTAAGATTATTATGCTAAAACCTAAATTTCTTTTTTCTGCTAATACTTGATTTATTATTTCTAAATTCCGCATTTTCTTAATAGAATTAGTAATAATCACATAATATGGACTAACATCCTTGTATGTAATATCACTAATAGTTATTTTATCAGCATCGCTATATTTTCTGTGTGAGAAAACTTGCTCTAAATAGAAAGAAATTTTACTAGCTTCATCGTAATTCTCAGCAAAAAATCTCATTTCTCTTAAATTATCCCAAACAAAAGGAAGAATTTTAAACTTTTTATAATAATCATAATCATCATTATCAATCATAAAAACTAATTTTACATCTTCATAACTATGAAAAGCAATCAATTCTAGAATCAAATTATCTAGTAATCTTTTCCTTAAAATATCATTTCCGACAACTACTACATTATTTTTAGTTGTTAAGGATAAACATATAGGAACGTTTTCAATTTCATGTGATTCACTTACTAATTTTGCTAGAGTTTCTTTTAAATCGTCAGTTGACAAACTAAAGTGTTCACTTGGAGCATTCAATTCTACAGCGAGACTAGTATTACCAAGGCCAAGTCTAAGTGATAAAAAGTCATCATGTTCTATTTTTCTCTCCCATAAATTTCTTTTTTTCATTAAAATAATATTTTGGCATTCTTTTAAGACTAAATTATTTTCTAAAAGTATTTGAGTTTGTCTTTTCTTGAGTGTCTCTATTTTTGTTTGTTTATCTTTTAAATATTCTCGATATTTTTCCTGTCTTAGTTTTTCTCTTGCTTTTTTTTCTTTCTTTTCATATCTTCTCATTAAACTTGGCCATAGAAAAACACTCATAAGCATTCCAAATGAAATAAGTATTGTCACAAACCTCAGTACAATATAAAAGATAGTTATATTTTTCACCATTTACCTTAATAGTATAAAAATTATCTTTGTTCAAAACAATAAAATCAACTATATTATTGACATTTAGTATTTTAACATCAAAATTACTTTTCATAGGATGTTTCAAAGGCACTATAACGCGAGAGCAAAGGAAAAACATATAAAGATTTATTTGTTTTCCATATTCTTTATATGTTCTATTCCTTTTTCTGTAACCATTCTACCTCGTGTGGTTCTTTTGAGCAACCCAGTTTGTAATAGATAAGGTTCGTATACGTCTTCAATTGTTGTGGCTTCTTCGCCAATGGAATTGGCTATGGCATCTATTCCTACTGGTCCTCCATTAAATTTTTCGATGATTGATTTTAATAAGTTGTAGTCTGTTTCATCTAAGCCTAATTCATCTACTTTCAATCTGTTTAGGGCTGTCTTCATGATGCTTAAATCGATATAACCTTTGCCTTCAACTAAGGCATAATCTCTTACTCTTTTAAATAAACGGTTTGCTATTCTTGGGGTGCCACGACTTCTTTTTGCGAGTTCTATGGCTGCATCATCATCGATATTTGTATCTAATACTCTTGATGTTCTTTTTATTATTTTAAATAGTTCTTCTTCATTATAGTAGTTTAATTTGCATACTATTCCAAATCTATCTCTTAATGGGCTTGATAGGTCTCCAGCTCTGGTGGTTGCTCCAACTAGAGTAAATGGTGGTAGGTTTATTTTGATATTGCGACTGCTTCCATCATTGCCAATAATAATGTCTAGGGAAAAATCTTCCATGGCAGGATATAATATTTCTTCAATATATCTTGGTATTCTGTGTATTTCGTCAATAAATAGGACATCATTTGGTTCAATTGAGGATAGAATCGCGGCTAAATCACCACTTTTTTCTATGGATGGTCCAGATGCTGTTTTTAAATTACTGCCTAGTTCGTTAGCAATGATGGTTGCTAATGTTGTTTTTCCTAGGCCTGGTGGCCCATATAATAAGACATGATCTAATGATTCACTTCTCATGATTGCACTTTTGATAAATACGTTAATGTTATTTTTTACGTCTTCTTGTCCAATGTATTCATCTAGGCTATCAGGTCTAATTGTTTTTTCAAAGGTATCTTCTTTTAATTCTTTAGAAGTTACTACTCTGTCTTCTTCCATATTTGTTTCCTTTCTATTTAATATTTTTTTAGAATCTTTCTTTTTATTAGGAAGTTGTATTCGGCTTCAAACATTTCGTTGCTGGATTCTTTTTCATTTAGGTGTTTACTTGTTTCTTCTATTTCTTCTTCCCATTTATATATTAAACTGTTATTAAGGTAATTGTTAAAAATAAAATCATATATTAATCTTTGACTGATAATGTCGGCATATCTTCTCATGGGTGAACTGCTGTGTGAATAGGTATTCATGTTTAAGCCAAAATGGCCTTCGTTGTCAATGGAATAATATGCTGTTCGCGATAATATATCTGCAATGTTTCTTACGTTGGAACAGTTTAATTCGTTTAGGTGAAGGTTGTTACTGTTGATATAGTCGTAATACATTTTTAGTTTGTCATTTAATTCTTCTTTGCTTAATCTTTTGCTGTTTCTATACATGAATGGCATATCAATTTGCGTAAAATACTCGGCTGTTAGGTGATTGACTAAAATCATTAATTCTTGGATGATGCTGGCTGATAAGTTATTCAAGGTGCTTTCTTTTGGCTCTACGCTGTAATTTAGTCTGTCTAATCTGTTTTGAATGTTACGATATATTTCTTTGCTGGCGTTTTCACGTTTTAATTTGTCTGTGATTAGGTAGGCGTTGAATAGGATGTTATTGTCATTTTCATCTTTGATTAGTCGGTCCGCCCACTGGTAAGAATAATTTTCTTTGATGCAAATGAGGCTTTTATATATTTTTAGGTAATCTAAAATATTATTACCTATGAAATCAAAATTGGAATCTAAATTTATTTCGTATGTAATGGCATTTTTTATGCTGTTTTTGTTAAGGGAACACATGAATGTTGTTATTTCATCAGGTATCATAGGGACGCTGCAGTCTTGTAAGTATAATGTTTCTCCTCTTAGGTATGCTTCACTGTTAATGTTGCTTGTTTTTTTGATATAGGAAGGGATATCTACGATGTGGATATATAATTTATAGTTACCATTTGGTAGTTCTAAAATGTAGAAGGCATCATCAAATAGGTTGGTTTTTGCTCCGTCTATGGTTATTGTGTTTTGTTGAGTGAGGTCGACTCTGTTATCTAGATTTTGATAAATACTAGGTATTTCTTCTATAACATGTTGTGGAAAATGATATTTAATGCGATATTTTTTGCCTAATTCTTTTATGGTAACGTGATCGCTCATTTCTATGATGTTGAATATTTTTTTGATATGCCAAGAATTTTTGTAAGGGCTTTTGTTTATCATTTGTAAGTATTTGCCTTTATTTTTTGTTAGGTCTTGGGGTTTCATGTTATATAAAAAAAGTTCTAGGATTTTTTCATAGTAGTTAATATCCGGATTGTTTTTTGGTAATTTTAGATAATAATCTAAAACTTCTTCTAGGGCATCTTTAAATTCTTTAACACCATTTGGTTTAGATAGTACAAAGTATTTTATTAATTCATAATCTTTATAATAGAAAATTAGAAACATTAGTATTTGGTAATCATCAGTGGTAAAACTAGCATCATCATTGCTTATTTCAATTACTTTTTTTATTTTCTTTATTTTTTCTTTATCTTTTACTAGGATGCATAGGTTGTTGATGATGGTTATTGCTCCGTCAATATCATTTTCTAGGATGTTTTTGGCCAAGGCTTTTCCTATTTTTGTGATGGTTTTATAAAAGTTGTTTAATAGTTCGGTATAGATATTATCAACATGGATGAATTCTTCCTCTTTTAGGTATTCTTCGATTTTTTTGTTTTTCATAGGTACTGATATCTCCTTTAGTTATTTTCTTCATCTGTACTAAGTATTTTTAGGAATGCTTCATCAGGTATTTCAACGCGTCCTATTTGTTTCATTTTCTTTTTGCCTTCTTTTTGTTTTTCAAGTAATTTTCTTTTTCTCGAAACGTCGCCTCCATAGCATTTTGCTAAGACGTTTTTCCTCATGGCTTTTATGTCCGCTCGAGAGATAACTTTGCTACCAATGACCGCTTGAATAGGTATTTCAAACATTTGCCTTGGTATGATGTTTTTGAGGTTTTCTACGATAATTCTTCCTCTTTTGTAGGCAAATTCTTTGTGTACTATGACGCTTAAGGCATCAACGGCTTCGCCATTTACTAGGATATCTAATTTAACTAAATCTGATTCTTTGTAACCAATTAGTTCGTAGTCAAATGATGCATATCCTTTGGTGGAACTTTTTAACTTGTCAAAGAAATCATAAACAATTTCGGCAAGGGGGATTTCATAGTGAATATTTACTCTCTTTGTATCAATATATTCCATGTTTAGATAGGTTCCACGTTTGTCTTGACATAGTTCCATGATGCTACCAATATATTCGCTTGGAACAAAAATACTGGTTTTTACATATGGTTCTTTAACCGTTTTGATTTTTGTTTTATCAGGGAACTTGGATGGATTGTCTATTGTAACAACTGTGTTATCAGTTAGGGTTAGTTCATATATAACTGAAGGGGATGTTGCAATTAATTCAATATTAAACTCTCGTTCTATTCTTTCTTTAATGATTTCCATGTGTAATAGGCCAAGAAAACCAGTTCGATAACCAAAGCCTAAGGAAATAGAGGTTTCTGGTTCAAATGTTAGGGCAGCATCGTTTAATTTTAATTTTTCTAAGGCTTCTTTTAGGTTAGGATATTTCTTTGAATCAATTGGATAGAGTCCACAGAAAACCGATGGTTTGATTACTTTATAACCTTCTAGTGGGGTTATATCTTTGTTCTTTTCGTGAGTTATAGTATCTCCTACTTTTACTAGGGTAATATCTTTGATAGATGCGGTAATGAAACCAACTTCTCCTGAAGATAGCATTTCTTGCTTTTCTTCTTTAGGTGTATGAACACCAAGTGATACTATATCATAGCATGCTCCGGTGGATAACATTTTTATTCTATCTGTATTTTTTAAGGTTCCTTGGGCAATTTTTATTAGGGCTACGACTCCACGATATGAATCAAAATAGCTATCAAAAATAAGGGCTTTTAGTGGGGCTTCATCATCTCTTTTTGGTCCTGGTATTTTCTTGATTATGGATTCAAGTAATTTATCTATGCCTTCACCTGTTTTGGCTGAGACTGATATGATTTCTTCTTCAGTAAAGCCAAATGTGTCAATCAATTCTTGCTTTCTTAAAGGGACGTCTGCGTTAGGTAAATCTATTTTGTTGATGACTGGTACGATGACTAAATTGTTTTCTAAGGCTAGATAAACGTTAGCTAAGGTTTGAGCTTCAATTCCTTGCGTGGCATCTACGACTAAAACAGCACCTTCACAAGCCGCTAAACTTCTACTTACTTCATAAGTAAAATCAACGTGGCCTGGGGTATCAATTAGATTTAATATGTATTCTTCATTGTTAAAGTTATATTTTAGTCTAACTGCATTTAGTTTGATTGTGATGCCTCTTTCTCTTTCAATATCCATATTATCAAGTAATTGGTCTTTCATTTCTCTTTTTGATATTGCATTAGTTGCTTCTAAAATGCGGTCGGCAAGTGTGCTTTTACCATGATCGATATGGGCTATAATGCTAAAATTTCTAATATTATTTTTTATACTTTCTTTCATATTCAAATCTCACCTATAGAAATAATTATAATATATTTTTTTCAAAAAGTATATTAAATTATACTAGAAGTAGACACTTTTAGAAAAAAAAGAAACTCTATTTTTTATTTAAGAGTTTCTTATCTATATAAACGCAAATCTTTTGCGATTCGCGGACACATAAACTATGTTTCATATCCTTAAATATTATATTCAAAATTGATAATCATATGACTGTTTTTTTATTTTTTATTTAATTATTTTATATTAATTCATATTCTCTAGCAATTATTCTCTCATCAGAGCAATATTTAATTACATATTTATTATCTTGTTTGCAAATAATAATTCCTACTGTATTATTTTCTTCAATAGTTTTTATATTCTTATCTATATAATTCATATAAGTCATAATTTGTCCAGTATGCTCTTTCTTAAGTTCTGTTATCTTTAATTCTACGACTACATAACACCTATATTTAATATTATAAAGTAATAAATCAATATAGTTGTATCTATTACCTAATTTAATTGAATATTCACTTTTTATAAAAGTAAACCCTATTCCTAATTCTTCTAAAAAGTTTTCAATATCTTCCAAAATTAATTTTTGTAATACTTTTTCTGAAAATATATCATACTTATTGCTATTTTTAATCAAAATTGGATTCTTGATAAAATCAACTATATCAGATTCTTTTTGTTCTACTGATTTATTTTTAGTAGATTCCGGAAGTCTTTCATATTCATTAGATTTTATTCTTTCTCTTAACTGCCTAACTGATAAATTATTATTTTTAACTAATTCTATGTAATAATTAATTTTATCAGTATTCTCAAAAGATAGTAATTCACAATAATGCGACCAAGACAATTGTGCAGACAGTGTCTGCACTTTTTCATTCAACTCATAAAACTTTAACATTAACCATAGATTTCTCTTACTATAACCCTTACCTAATTCATATGTTAATCTCTTCGAATATTCTTTTATTATTCCTTCTCCATAATGATTATCTGCTTCACTTAACATTCTTCCAACATTGTAATATGCATCCAAATCACTCTTATTAATTGAATAATTTTTAATTTTCCGATTTATCTCATTATTTACTAATTCATTTTTTATCTCATTGTAGTAATTCATATCTACTCCTTTCTACGGACTACAAGTTTCAATTTTTAATTTATTATTCTTAATCTTTAACATAATACTTCCGTCTTGATCTGTTCTATATATTTTTGAGTTTTCTAAATTGTTTAATACTTCTTTATTTGGATGTCCATATCTATTATTCTTACCAACACTAATTATGGAATATTTAGGATTTATCTCATCAATAAATTTTTTATCACTACTTGTCTTACTTCCATGGTGTCCTACTTTTAATACATATACATCACTTATATTATATTTTTATAAAATATCTTTTTCTTTTTCTATTCCTGCATCCCCCATAAACAAAAACTTAAAAGTACCATATTTAAAATAAATTACATTAGAATTGTCATTTTCATTATCATATTCCTTAGTTTGCAAGAAATATAATTTGTTATTATCTATATTTAATTTTTTAATACAGGAGTAATATTTTATTTTCTTTTTATCTAATTCTTTAATTAATTCTTGTTCTAAATCATTAAACACACCACAATTAAAGATTACTTTCTCAACTTTAAAGTTTTCTACTAAATTAATTGCCTCACCCATATGATCATAATCACCATATGGTGACATACGTTTATGCATACGGATTTAAACAAAGAAAAAAGAACTAATTATTTTTAGTTCTTGCACTATATATTTGTTTACACAAAGGCTTTACTCTTGTACCTTTTCCTGGTATTACAACTTCTTCTAAATTCATATATATATTAGGAAGTTTTATATTAAACCTTGCACACTCTTCTGAAGTTATTTCTTTAAAAGCTGGACAAGGTAATACTGTACCATCAAATTTTATATCTAACTTTTCTAATCCAGCAGTACATTTATGTGTATCTTCTCCTTGTAATGGTATTCCAATTCTAATATTACCAGAATAATTTTGTTTATGCTTTTCTAGTAATTCAAAAAATTCTTTTAGTTCTTCATCCGATAATTGTAAATCGTTTTGATTTATCTTTCCCCTTCCTTGAGGTAGAAAATTTAATATACTAATATTCTTTACTTCTGCTATTTCAAGCATTTCTAGAATATCTCCTATTTCTTTATAATTAAGCTTCATAGGTACAAAATGAACGTCAACTTCTGAAACTATTAATGATGCAGTAATTAATGATTTTAATAATGATATTCTAGATTCTTCTTTTCTTCCCATTAATGTATGGTCTGTTTCATATTCGTATGCTTGATAATCAAAAACAATTTTATCTAGACCTATCCTTTGTAGTTCTAATAATAATTCTTTTGATATTGGAACAAAATTAGATGGATTCAATAATTGTGTATAAAAACTAATTACTTTTTGTTTTAAATAATCATTGTCTGGTTCTTTTTCATTTATTTCTTGTAGTCTTCTATTCATTTCATCAAGTATTTTTGTTTTTTCTGCTTGACTAGTTCCTATATTATTTGTTACACCGCTAGTAAATATAACTGTTCTTATTCCTAATGATTTGGAATACTCTACCATTTTTATTAATTCAGGATGTAAAAATGGTTCTCCTCCTGACAAAGATAATTCTTCAATACCTCCATTTGCCATAAAGTAATCAATTGTTCTTTTAAAATCCTCAAATTTAATAATTTGAGTTTTATTACAATTTGAATTAGAGGAGCAGAACATACAATTATTTAAACATGTTTCGATTATTTCAAAACATAAATCTTTTACCATATCTATTCCTCCTTGATTGATAAGTATTATACCATTAAATCACAATTTTTCATATCCTATTTTCTTATTTTCTTTTTCTATTTCTTTTAAACTTTTTTCTGGAGTTGGTAAATCTTCTGGCATTGTTCCACCTAATCTTTTAATACTATTTTTAATCTCTCTACCTACTTCATAATGAACAAAGTTTGCAGTATATTCATTATCAACATTATCTCTTTTTAATTTAGCATTTGTTTGAGCAATCCTGAATATATTATCTGCAAGTTCTTCACTTCTCATATTATCTAATATATCTTCTCTATATCTTAATTTTTTCCTTTTAAATATATCATCTGCTGTTTCACCATTATATAGTCCTTTATATCCAGCATTAT
>OGXX01001105.1_pt1 | contig 28277 bp, 27 predicted proteins | sample 1576301 | NCBI WGS metagenome assembly OGXX01 (sample SAMEA3541469, study PRJEB24748) | human gut metagenome | biome: human gut; feature: human-associated habitat; material: faeces | place: China | collected 2012
TCATGAATCAGTTTAAACAGCAGAATGGAACTGTAATATGTAAAGACTTAAAGGGTGTGGAAACCGGAAAGGTAATCCGCTCCTGTGATGACTGTGTCAGAGATGCGGTGAAATTTCTGGAAGACGCATTAAAATCAGAAAATTGATTTCAGCAGATATTCACAATACATAAATACCAACGCAAAAGGAGCTATGCACGTATAATGTGCATAGCCTCTTTTATGATTAGCTTGATTAATGCTCCCAGTTCCCAATTAATTTTATATCTGTAATTTACTTTCACTACTTGTTCACAGTCATCTGCTGTTCCTGAACTTTTTTTATTTCTTCCAGAGGCAAGTTCAACATCTTCGAAACTTCTTCTGGAGTTTTTCCACTCATGAGAGCCCCCAGAATCATTCCCTCATGACGGCCTTGCTGTATTCCTTGTTGCATTCCTTGCTGTATTCCTCTTTCATAAATCATATCTCCAAATCCTGTCATTTTGCTCGCCTCCTCCTGAAATGGTTCTGACCATTCTATATGTGAATATCTTTGTATTCTCTTTATATCACCAGTAAAAAGCCCTTTCAGATAATCAAATATTCCTTTTTCTTCTGTTTCTTTTCCCAGTCGGATTATAATTACTGTTAAGAGATCATAATCCTCCTCAGGTTCATCTGCTACCCCTATAATATCCTTCTTCGAAAAAGAGTATTCCGTCAATGTATTCTGCAGTTTCTTTGGCACATCCTCCGCACAGATCCATATGGAATAACATTTTTCCAACTTTGAATAATCTGTAGTCTGCGTAATAGTACTTAACTGAGATGAAAGGTCTCTGGCCACATAATATACTGCACGTTTTAATATAGGGTATGACGGATTACTTGGACGGTAGCTTTTCTGCGCTTCCATATCAATATGTAAATTCACTCTTATTTTCTCTGTAGATAACTTTGGATTTATTATTTTAAACCGAATATCAAACCTCACCAGTTTCTCCACAAGAGATGAGAGTTCACTGTCTTCTTTTGTTAATCTCAGATCCTTTTCTACATTTGGTATATCACTTACGAAATCATCTTTTGTAATAGAAGAAATGTCTAAGCACTGTAGAATTTCTTCCTGTGAGCACGTTTTAAACTCCGGCACTGTCATCTGCAAAATGGGAATGATAATCTCCTTATTGCTCATAAGTTGTTTCATTCCTGCATCATACTCCGCGCCAGTCACTCCGGACGTATATACGTCCATCTTCGTCTCATCACGCATGATTTCTCCTCTCCGGGGAACTGGAACTGTTTTTTCTTTTGTATATGGATATATTAACATGAAAACCTGAACCTTACAATTCTTCCATAACATTCTCTTGCAAAATCGCCCTTTCCAATTTATGATATATCTATCTGGAACAATAATGGAGGAAGTAATTACCTGTAAATAGTTACGATAAATCTATACGAGGAGAATGTCTATGAAAGTTTTAGTTTACCGCAAATGCAGTACCTGCATGAAAGCTCTGAAATGGCTGGATGAACACAATATCAGTTATGAAGAACGGGCTATTAAAGAAGAAAATCCTACCTATGAAGAATTAAAAGAATGGTACACCAAAAGTGGGCTTCCACTGAAGAAATTCTTTAATACAAGTGGGATGCTCTATAAGGAAATGGGATTGAAAGATAAGTTAAAAGATATGTCTGAAGATGAACAGCTGAAGCTTCTTGCCACAGACGGAATGCTGGTGAAACGACCGTTGGTAATCGGGGATGACTTTGTACTTACCGGATTCAGGGAGAAAGAATGGATTGAGGCTATGCACGTGTGATGTGCATAGCCTCTCCTTTCATTTTCTGATTTATATTTATCTATGTTCTTTCTGGATATAATTTTATTTAAGTTTCCCACGGATCTTTGGTCCTGCCACCTGGATCATGATCACGATCAGCAGTATCATTCCTTTGATTGCATTATTGATCAGGGAATCCATCTTCAGGCTGACAATAATCTTATCGATAACTGTATAGGACATAGCTCCAAACAAAATCCCCAGGCATCTTCCTTTTCCACCGGACATGCTGATGCCGCCGAGAACAACTGCTGCGATGGCGTACATCTCATAGCTGGTTCCTGTTGTTGCCGGGTCGCAGGATGCGTTCATGGCAATCCAGAGAAATGCTGCTACACCTACCAGTGCACCACAGATCGCAAATACAGAGATCTTCATGGCCGCAACATTGATGCCTGCCATTCTCGCACCTTTGAGGTTGCTTCCTACTGCATAGACTTTCTTGCCATATTTGGTACTTGTAGTAACAAATACAAACAGGATAGTCAGCACGATCAGAACGATTCCCACATACGGGATGCTGGCTGCTTTTCCATTTCCCATGTTGTAGAACATCTGATAAGAACTCTTGTCATTTGCCATCTTATACACAGAACTTCCATTTCCAATAAGTACTTTATCCACATGCTGGCAGAAATACTGTGCAAAAGAACGATACATCAGCATAGTTGCCAGAGTTACGATAAATGCCGGCATTTCCACCAGACCTACCATCACTCCGTTTACCAGACCGCAGAATGCACCAAACACGATTGCGAATAAAAATGTCAGTAGGATACTGTCTGTCATGTTAAAAATAATAACAGAAAATCCACCGTCCAGTGCCAGCATGGCGCCTACAGACAGATCAATCTCTCCTGTCAGGCAGACCAGTCCCATACCAATTCCGATAATTCCGATAACTGCGGAATGGCGGAATACATTCATAACTCCGCTCCAGGTAAGTCCGCTGGATGTAAAAGCATATACGATAAAGATTGCAATAAATACCAAAATATAACTGTATTCTCCGCAGAAGCTCATGATTCCTGCAGAAGCTGATTTTTTCTTATTCATTATGATTCTCCCTTCTGCGCTGCATTTGTGGAATACAGCATTACTGTTTTTTCATCAATTTCTTCGTGCTGCAATATTTTTATAATCGTTCCTTCATAAAATACAGCACAGCAGTCCGCTACTTTGGCAAGTTCCGGGATTTCCAGTGTGTTGATCAGGATCGTTTTTCCGGCATCTGCCAGTTTCAGGATTAGTTTATAGATTTCTGCTTTGGCTCCTACGTCGATTCCCTGTGTCGGATTATCCAACAGGAGAATGCCTGCCTGTGTATTTAACCAGCGGGCAAGGAAAACTTTTTGCTGGTTTCCACCGCTTAATGATGTGATCGGATCCTTGGGATCTGCAGCTTTTATGGAAAGCAGCTTTTTGTATTTCTCATAACGCTCTCTTTCTTTTCCGGCAGAGATTAGTGGTTGTCGGGCAGACAGAACCTGTTCTGAAAGATACATATTTTCCAGAATGCTCATATCCGGGATCACGGAATTCTCTTTTCGGTTAGAAGCCAGCATGGCAATTCCTGCTTTCATCGCTCCCTGAATACTATGTATTCTGCATTCTTTTCCAGAGACTTTCAAAGTTCCGCCTGTCACCGGTACTGCTCCGAAAAGTCCCTGAAGCAGTTCGCTGCTTCCCGATCCCTGCAGTCCTGTCAGACCTACAATACTGCCTTTTTTTACTGTAAGATTTACATTGGAAAATCCATGTCCGGACAGTCCATTTAACTCCAGAACGTTTTCTCCCAGCTCCCTTTTCTGGTAAACCTCCTGATGTGAAAACTTCTCTCCAACCATCAGACCAGTTACCTCTTCCTGTGTAATTTCTGAGAGCTTTCCGCTTTTTATAAACTCACCGTTTCGCAATACTGTATATCGGTCAGCAATCCGGAAAATTTCCGGCATCTTATGGGAAATAAATATAAATGCTGTGCCTTTCTCTTTCAGACGGCGAATAATCTGGAACAGGTGCTCTACCTCATCATTATTCAGTGAGGTAGTTGGCTCATCCAGGATCAGCAATTTTGCCTGGAAAAACAGTGCCTTGGAAATCTCCAGCAGCTGTTTCTGGCTGGTCTTCAGATTTTCAACCTTTTCTTCCGGTTCAATCTCCACTCCAAGTTCTGTAAAGAGCTGCTGTGTTTCCCGGATCATCCGCTTCTTGTCCAGTATCCCGGGTTTCTTTTTGTATTCTTTCATAAGAAAAATATTCTCATAAACTTTCAGGTCATTGAACAGGTTCAGTTCCTGGTGAACGAATGCGATCCCAAGTTTTTCGGACTGCTGGATCGTCATTTTTCTTATCTTTTTTTCATTAAATTCAACTTCGCCGCTGTCTGCCGGAAAGACACCGGCAAGAATGTTCATCAACGTTGATTTTCCGGCACCATTTTCTCCCAGCAGCGCATGGACTTCCCCTTTTTCTATCGTCAGCTGTACCTGCTTCAGGACGGGGATCCCGTTAAATGATTTGCAGATATCCTTCATGCACAATAGGCTCATTTTTTCCTCCTTCACCCCTCAATGAATAATAAGCAACTGTAAACGACTATATGGGACCGTCCCATTAAGGGCGATTAAGGGACGGCCCCACTGTGTTAAAAAATATGACTTGGGTTTTATGATATCATCAATCTGTTGTTTTAGAATGATGGATAATCCTTTACATTGTCAGAATTTACGATCTCGCATGCGATGACATGATCCTGCTCTACTTCTTCACCGTCAAGGTGATCTACCATATCCTGAATTGCAGTCTGGATCATTGCAGGGCTGTAAGTTACGGAAACAATTCCACCGCACTGCTCTGCGATATCCTGGAAACTTTCACCTCTCATTACTGCATACAGTTCGTCAAGTCCGCCGCATCCTGTAATGTATGGTTTGTTTCCAAGGAATGCTTCTTTCGTAGCGTCATCGATTCCGCCACCCTGAAGTGCTTCCAGGATTCCCATTGCAAGTTCATCATCTTCTGCATAGAACCATTTAATATCAGCATTTGCACTGTCACCAAGAAGAGATTCAAAAGAAGTCTTTGTATCAGAACGGCTCCAGTTCATTGCTCCGGAATAGGTGATGGATTTTAAATCATCCTCTGTCCATTTCTTGTCATCTGCGATTGTTTCACCGTCGTATTCCAGTTCACCTGTCAGGTATTCTGTGAAACCACTGTCACGAAGAGAGGTTACAGAAGAAGTGTCTCCCTCATATACATAAACTGCTTCGCCCGGTGTCATTCCTTCGGATACGAAGTATGCTGCTGCGGCAGCTCCGATTCCCTCATTGTCACCTTTTACATTGGAAACTGCACTTGAGGAAACGCCGTCAATGATACGGTCAAATGCAACATAAGGGATTTCTGCGTCTACTAACTGCTGGATTGCAGACTGAACTGTGTCATCGATTGGCTGGATAACAACTGCAATATTGTCTTCTCCGGAAGCTACGATATCTTCGATATTAACAATCTGCTCTGCTGCATTTGCAGATGTGATCAGTTCTGCGGTATATTTGCCGTCGTTGTTTACTTCTTCCACTTTCTCTTTCGCGAAAGTTGCAACAGAACCTGTCCATCCGTGGTCTTCCGGTGCTGTCAGTACATAAATATGTGTGGCGTCATCTGCTGCATATACGCATACGCCTGCGCTAAGACTTCCTGCTGCCATTGCAGCTGCTGTTAAAATCGCTAATGTTTTTCTCTTCATGATTATTTTTCTCCTTTTCTTTTAAACTCTGTTATGACCGGTAAAACGGTCTGTCAAATAGATAACTGTTTTCTTAACCTACAAAGTTTCTTAGATATTTTGCACTTAAGTCAAACGGATATTCGCAATCCGCTTTGCTACTTGCTCATAACCGAATAGCTGCTCCGCAGTTTTGGTTAAATAAATGATGATTCTTTAATCAGTTCTTATCAAGTCAGCTTCCTGATCCATTTATAACTTCTGAATCTCAGGAACACAGGCACACATTTAAACAGCTGATCCGACTGGACAGCTACAACTACCCATTCCACCGGCAGTTTCCATACAAACGCAGCCAGGAAAGACAGGGGCATTACAATTCCCCATGTTGAGATCAGATTCATATACATCTGGAATTTTGTATCTCCGCCGCCCTGAATAACACCTACAGAAACCGGCATCTGATAAGACATTCCCACCATGACCACACTCATGACTATCATCAGATGGTCTGCAAGGATTGTTGCCTCTTCTGTGAGATTATACATAGACAGCAACGGTTTTCTCAAAATAAGCAAAACTATTGCCAGTATAATTCCTATGGAAATATCGATCACTGATAACGTCCGTCCAACAGCCTTCACTTCATTTCTGTCGCCCTGACCGATAGACTTTCCGATCACTACAGAGGAAGCAGAAGCGATCGCTACTACTATTACTTTTAAATACTGAAAGAACGTTGTTGCTACGGAATTTGCTGCAATCGCATCTGATGAAAGATGTCCCAGTATTGCAGTCTGCATAGGGATTGAAATTGCCCAGACCAGTCCGGAAAGGATGACAGGAGTGGATACTTTAATAAAATCCCTGCACAGTTTTCTGTTCTCAGCTGTGAATGTTCCTCTTAATAAGCCACCATCAAATACCCGGACTTTCTTATCAATCTTTGCCACATAAAACAGAACGATCAAAAACTCCAGGCTTCTGGCTGTCAGTGTTCCTATTGCAGCACCTTTAATCCCCATTTCCGGAAATCCAAAATGCCCGAAGATCAATGTATAATTAATTCCGCCGTTTACGATCAGAGATATCACAGAAACAACAAATGAAATCTGTACTGTCTCCACACTTCTCAGCACGGAGATCAGAAGATTGCTGATCAGAAATAAGACAAACGTCCATTTCAATATCTTAAGATAAGTCTGACCTTCCATAATAATATCCGGTGATGTTGTGAACAGGCCAAGCAATTGTTCCGGAAATGCCGAGCATATGACAAGGATGATCATCGCTGCCAGCAGACTGAATATCAGTACAATTCCTGTCAGTTTCCTGATCGCATATGTATCTTTTTTTCCCCAGTACTGGGAACTCATTACGATCAGGGCATTTCCGATTGCAATGGCAAGCTGATTTACAACAAAGAAGATCTGATTCACAGTAGCTGCCCCGGAAAGTGCATTCTGATCATAGCTTCCAAGCATCATATTATCCAGCATATTCACACTATATGCCACCAGATTCTGCAGCGCCACAACCAACATCAACCTGAAAAACACCTTATAAAAATTTTTGTCCTTTGTAAAAAATGTCTCCATATTTTATAATCCCTCATCAAACAAATATCGGCGATCCGTCTATAGCAGAAAAGGTCAAAAATCTTTATCTGATTTTTGACCTTACCTTAAAGATTATACTATATTATAACTTTCCCACCATCAGACGTCAAAAAAACAGATTAATGGTTACTGTGAACGTAGTGAACAGTAACGATTAATGAACATCTACCCATGTATGAGTTTGTGCTGATTTAAGGATTGCATCTGAAATCAGTTCTATTTCATATCCATCTTCAAAATTCGGGCTTGCCTGTGTATCGTTTGCAATAGCATTGAAGAAATCATAACATTCCACAATTTTAGTTTCTGTATAACCAATACCAAGAGCAGGAATTGGCCACAGTCCATTTCCATATGGATGATTTGGTCCTGTATAAATGGTTCTGAATCCTCGACGATCGTCCGGATCACTGGCAAAGCATACCTGCAGCTCATCTCGACGTTCATAATTGAAATATAAAGAGCCTAATGTTCCGTGGATTTCAAATGTAATATAATTATTTCTTCCCCATGCATTTCTTGTTGCTTCAATGCTTCCAAAGGCTCCATTTTCACATTCGATCATAAACATACACTGATCATCTACATCTACTGCTTTTCTCGGTGTATCCTTGTTGAGACGTGCATTTCCAAGACTATCGGTAAGTCCGCTCTGAACCGGACGTTCCGGAATATAGGTTGCTGTTCTTGCATTTACCTTTTTAAAGTCTCCTACCAGAAATCTCAGCATATCTACCACATGAGTTCCTATATCACCAAGAGCTCCGCTTCCGCAAATATTCTTCTGGAATCTCCAGGACAGCGGAGATTCCGGATCAGCTGACCAATCCTGTAAATAAGTTCCTCTGAAATCAAGGATCTCACCAATAGCGCCTTCTTCAATATATTTTTTAGCCAGCTGAACAGCCGGTGTTTTTCGATAGTTGAAAGCTACTAATGTTTTAATATTATTTTCTTTTGCAGTAAGATACATTTCTCTGGCCTGATCAACAGTTAATGCCAGTGGTTTTTCACAGATAATATGTTTTCCTGCCTTTGCAGCTGCAATTGCAATTTCAGCATGAACATTATTCGGAGTGCAGATATCCACAACATCAATCTCCGGATTATTTACAACATCATGCCAATCTGTAGAATAAGATTCAAAAGCAAACTTATCTTTAGCTTCTCTGGCAATTGCTTCATTCATATCAACGATCATCTTTTTGACCGGAATGATTGGTGCCGGCCAGAAAAACATAGGCATACCAGCATATGCAATGGAATGAGCTTTAGCCATAAATCCTGCACCAATCAAACCGACATTCATTTTTTTAGGACTTGCATTATTCTGATCCATTTTTATTCTCCTTTCCGTCCGGCTGCGAAATCAACCAACGAAATTTCTTAAATATTTTGCAGACAGCTTCACTGCTTTTTTAGCATTATCAAGACTGCCTTCAAAAGCCTTATCTTCTACTTCAATTACACTGTAGCCCTGATAACCAATGTCTGTTAATGCTGATACATATTTGCCCCAGTCAACATCTCCAAGACCACATAATTTCGGTGACATGTATTTCAAAGGATATGCCATAATACCAACATCATTTAATTTATCCTGGTATATTTTGATATCTTTGTAATGCACATGGAAAATCTTATCTTTAAACTCATAAATTGGTTTAATGTAATCAATCTGCTGCCATACAAAATGAGAAGGATCATAATTTAAGCCAAGATTATCGTACGGAAGTACTTCAAATACTTTTCTCCAGTTTTCCGGAGAAGTCATCAGATTCTGTCCTCCCGGCCATTCGTCTGCAGTAAACCACATAGGACAGTTTTCAATAGCGATTTTTACGCCTTTTTCCTTCGCATATTCCAGGATCGGAGGCCATACTTCTTTTACAATTTCCAGGTTTTCTTCAACATTTTTGTCAGGTACTCTTCCAAGAAATGTTGTAACCATATTTACATTTAACATACTGCTGGCATCTATCAATGCATAAATATGATCGATATACTGTTGTCTCTTTTCCAGATCCGGATCAAGTGTATTTGGATAGTAGCCCAGAGATGAAATCTCTACATTTCTCTCTTTACAGTACTGGATGATTTCTTTAGCTTTTTCTTCTGTTAATGCTTCCGCATCAATATGACATACACCAGCATAACGTCTCTTAGCCCCACCTGTATTTGGCCAGCAGGCAACTTCAAGACATTCCAGCTGATTCTCTGCTGCAAAATCAACTGCTTCTTCAAATGTTGTACCTTCAAGAATTGCTGTTAAAAGTCCAAACTTCATAGTCAATTTCCTTTCATCAAATATTTACATCAACACTCTGATTTGTCTCACTTGAAAGCCTGGCTGCCTCCAGAATTTTCATTTGACGTATAGTATCCTCTGTTTTCACCAGGAACTCTCCTTCTCCCTTCAATGCAGCAATAAGACTATTCCAGAAACACATAGTCGTATCGCCTTCATTTGGCAGAGGAATTTTCTCTTTATAAAGATTGTCCAGAGGTGCTAACGTCAGACTGGGCGCAACGCTTCCCCTTTTCGATAACTCTTCAACATCTACTTCTGTTTTCAGACGAACAATGCTTCCGTTTTCTCCTGTCATATCATCCAGACGCAAAGTTCCTCTGTTGCCAAGTGCAAACCATCGCGGCATTTCACATAAAGCAAATGTTGTCAAGACGATTTTTGCATATACATTATTTGAGAATGTTAAATTTAATTCCACATAATCTTCTACATCTTCTACAAGAATTGATCTCAGCCTGCATTCGATGCGAATTACCTTTTCCTCCGGAAACAACTGCAAATATTGGTCGATCAGATGTGTTCCCCAATCGTTCAATAAGCCTCCACCAGATTTTTCTCTGCCACGCCATCCGAAAAGGATTCCTCTTTCTCCATGAACACGTGACTCTATGGTATGAACATCACCGATCACATGACTGTCGATCACTTCTTTTAACATCAGATAATCTCTGTCAAAGCGTCTCGGCTGATGTACTGTGAATTTTTTTCCTGTTTTATCAGATATAGCAATTATCTCTTCAAGTTCCTTCATATTCATGGCCACCGGTTTCTCACATAAAACGTGGAAACCGGCAGTCATTGCCTGAGTGGCATAATATGCACGTTCTTCAATTTTAGTTGCCACGATGACAAGATCCATAGTTTCTTTGAAAAATGTTTCCAGCTGTTTTTCCGAATATACATGATATCCATCAGACAGACCTTCTTCTCGTCGTCTTTGTTCTTTATCAAGAATTGCAACTACTCTTGCCTGACCACTTTGAACTATCTTTTTTTTATGGAACTGGCCCATATAGCCATATCCGATTATTCCAACTCTTATCATCGCGTTTTTCCTACTTAATCACGCATATTTATTTAACTTTAACCCAAGCACCTGTTTCATTGGACTCGAGAATTGCATCACAAACTCGATCCAGTCTGTATCCAACACCAAAGTTAGTAGATGGCTGATATCCTTCCACAATTGCTTTTCCAAATTCATACATTTCAATTGCTTTTAACTCACCATATCCAATATTCATACCCGGAATGTTCCATGTTACATCGCCATGTGGGTTTGCAGGACCTGTGTAGATTGTTTTAAATCCTCTTTCTCCATCCTGATCTTCCATTCCATAGCATACATTCAGCTCATTCAGACGTTCATAGCACCAGGAAATGCTTCCCTTTGTTCCATGAACCTCTAATGTAATATAGTTGTTTCTTCCCCATGCCATTCGTGTTGCTTCGCAGCTTCCGATAGTTCCATTTTCAAATTTCAGAAGTGTTGTTACCTCGTCGTCAACATCAACCGGTTTTCTCTTTGCATCTGGTCCTAATTTTACAGTACCAAGAAGGTCAACTCCGCCCTCCTGTACCGGACGTTCAGTGATATATGTTTTAACAATAGAAACAACTTCAGAAATATTTCCTGCAAGATACTGAGCAATATCCAGTGCATGTGTAGCAATATCACCAAGTGTTCCTGCTCCGGCAGTTGCTTTTTCAAATCTCCAGGATAATGGAGAAGATGGGTCTGCAGACCAGCTCTGAAGATACTGAGTTCTGATATTTGTCAGCTCGCCAAGTCTTCCGGATTCAATGATCTTTTTCGCTTCATCAATTGCAGGTACACGACGGTACTGGTAACCATTCATGGAAACTATACCTTTTTTCGCTGCCTCTGCTGCTGCTTCAGCCATTGCTTTCGCATCTTCGGTTGTGGATGCGATCGGTTTTTCACAGATTACATGTTTTCCGGCTTTTAATGCTGCAATGGAAACTGCTGCATGTTGATTATTAGGTGTACAAACACTTACAATATCGATTTCAGGATCATTGATAATATCCATCCAGTCTGTACATGCTTTTTCAAATCCATATCTTTCTTTGAAATCCTCTGCGATTTCAGGAACAATGTCGCATACTGTTTTAAATACAGGGATAAATGGTGCATCTGTAAAAAGTTTTGGCATGTTTGAAAATGCTACCATGTGTGCTTTTCCCATAAAACCAGCGCCTACTAAACCAATGTTCATTTTTTTCATGATCTGACCCTCCGTAATCATATAAATATTTTTTTATTTTAATTACATATATCAATCTTTACTTTTATAAATCTTCTTTAATTTAATTTAATTTGATTTCTTTCTCTGCGCCAGGTTGCTAAGTGCAACTGCTGCAATGATAATAAAACCATTTACCATCTTCTGCTGTGCAGATGAGAGGTTTGCAAGAATCAAAGCATTGCTGATCATTCCCATAAGAATAGATCCTGCAAGAGCTCCAATGATAGAACCACTTCCACCTGCCATAGATGCTCCACCTAGAACAACCGATGCGATTACAGACATTTCGTCACCGTCACCAAAGGAATATCTTCCTGACTGCATACGTCCTGCATACAGAACACCTGCAAAAGCAGAAAGTGCTCCGGATAACATAAAGACATACATCTTGATTCTCTGTACTTTTATTCCTGAATACTGAGCAGCCATCTGATTTCCACCTGTTGCCAGAGTATGTTTTCCAAATGGTGTTCTGTTGAAAAGTATATAACCTAAAATGTAGAATAAAATAGTCCAAAGGATCAGAACAGAAATAGGTCCCACAAATCCTGTACCGAATATAGTATTAAATACTGTATTTGAAATCGGCACTGCCTCTGTATTTGTAATCCACATTGCTGCACCTCGGATCACCTGCATCATTCCCAAAGTAGCAAGGAAAGCAGGAAGTCCTAATCTGGTCACAAGCAAACCATTAATGACACCTACTGCGACACCAAAAATCAGGGCAACAATAAGAGCAAGGAAAATATTGTTGGTAGACTTTAAAACCAGAGCCACTAACATGGCACTCATTGCTGTGTTAGAACCAACTGTCAGGTCAATCTGGCCTGCACTTAACACAAACACACCGGCTACTGACATAATTGAGATCATAGCTGTCTGTCTTAAAATGTTTAAAAGGTTCTGTGTGCTGGCGAAACCGTTATCTCTTAATGTAATTGCGAAGAATACAAATACAACTGCCAGAACGATATACACCATATATTTGCTCATCTGTATTTTTTTATTATTTCCTCTGGATTGCATGTTGCAGTTCCTCCTCTTTCATAAGTTCTTTGCGGCCTATTCTTCCTGTGATCTTTCCATCAAAAATTGTTATGATGTCATCACAGATTGCCATCATTTCTGCTAATTCGGATGAAGCAAAAATTACTGCGCCACCCTTATCCGCAAACTCTCTGATAATAGATATGATTTCACCTTTCGCAACGATATCAACACCTGCTGTAGGCTCATCAAACATAAAAATTTTAGGATTGGAATTTAACCATTTTGCAATAACAATCTTCTGCTGGTTTCCACCTGAAAGCAGCCTGATCTCCTGATTCATATTGTCAGCTACAACTCCCAGATCCTGGATATTTTTTTCAACGATATCATGTGCTGCCTTATCATCATTAAATATCCCATTTTTTACCAACTGGGCAGAAATCGGAAGAATAGCATTTTCTTTAATGGTATGCGAAAGTACCAATCCTTCTTTTCTTCTGTCTTCCGGAACCAGTGCAAAACCACAGGCTACTGCATCGGAAGGATTTTTAATTTCAACTTTTTTACCTTCCAGTTCAATGCTTCCACTTACAGCCTTTCTAAGACCAAACAGAGTTTCCATGATTTCCGTTCTGCCGGCTCCCATCAGACCGGCCAGACCAAGAATCTGGCCGGGTTTGATGCTAAAGTTGATATCATCGATTTTGTCATTAATTTTTAAATGTTTTACAGTAAGAAGGTCCTCTGCGTTGCGATCATACTCTCTGGGAACATACTCAAACTTTGTTTCTTTTGCTTCATTTCCCATCATTTGAGCTACGATCTCTTCCATTGTCAGATTTTCTACTTTTTCTGTAATTACCTTTTTCCCATCTCGAATAACCGTTACTCTGTCACATATTTCAAGTATTTCGTTCATTCTGTGAGAAATATAAACCATGGATACTCCTTCTTCTTTCAGCTGACGGATCATCTTAAATAAGAACTCCGTTTCTGAATCAGATAAAGCTGCAGATGGCTCATCAAAAACTAAAATAGATGCATTCTTGGAAACAGCTTTGGCAATTTCTACCATCTGGCACAAACCGACACTCAGTTCTGAAACCGGTGTACCCGGATCCAAATCCAGACCTAATCGTTTTAAAACCTTCTCTGTTTCCTGCTTCATCAATTTAACATCTCGCATACCATGCTTTTTCAGCTCATATCCCAGAAATATATTTTCTGCAATCGTCAGGCTCGGAACCAGGGACATTTCCTGGAAAATCATAGCGATTCCATTTTCTTTTGCATCATTTGTGCTTTTAATTTCTTTTTCTTCACCCTTTATGATGACTTTTCCACTGTCTTTTGTGTAAACACCGGTCATAATCTTCATCAGAGTGGATTTTCCGGCTCCATTACCGCCAACAAGAGCATGCACTTCACCTTTTGCAAGATCAAAATCAACGCCTTTTAATACGTTTACTGCACCAAAAGATTTTACAATCTGCTCCATTTTTAAAATGCTTTGGCTCATTTTGTTCCCCTATCTACTATTTATCTACTATTTGAAATAGTCTTAGTCTACATAAGCTTCTTTTAACCAGTCTGGTGTTTCAACATGGTATACATCTGTATATGCTTCCAGTACATTCTCATGAGTAACTGTTTCAGCAGGAACAGCTACATAAGAAGGTGTTTCTTCGCCAAGAAGTGCCAATGCTGCCAGTTTTGCCTCTGCAACACCCTGATCATATGGCATCTGAGCACCACCACCTGCAATATTTCCGGATGCGATCTCACGCGCTACGTTATTACCAAGGTCATTACATGCCAGAGTAACTTTTCCTTCCATACCAGCTGCTCTTACAGCGGAAAGAACACCTTCCATAGGCACATCCCAGCTTGCATAAATACCATCAATGTTCGGGAACTGTGTAAGAATAGCATCTCCCTGTTCAGCACAGCCGGATTCATCTGTGAAGCCCTGCTCTGTTACAATTTCAATATCCGGATAATTTTTCATTGCATCACGGAAACCTTCATCACGCTGGTTTGTAGGAGCAAAGTTTGCATCATAGTAAACCATTGCAACTTTTCCTTTTCCGCCTAAAGCATCTCCAAGAACAGTTCCTGATGCATATCCATTACCATAGTTATCTGCAGATACAACGCTTACATAGTCTTTTCCTGCTTCCAGACCATTAGCTCTCTGATCCATGAAAACAATTTTAATACCAGCTGCTGCTGCCTGTTTGTAAGCATCTGCTGTTGCAGTAGCATCTGTAGGAATTGAAACGAGAATATCAGGTTTTTTTGCCATAACTGTTTCAATATTAGATACCTGTGTTTCTGCTGAGAAGTTAGCATCTGTTACAGCCACAATTTCAATACCAAGTTCTCCAAAAGTATCTTCCAGTCCCTTCTGCTGAGAAGTTGACCAGTCGTTTCCGCCATAGTGCAGACAGATTGCAGCTGTATATCCGCCTTCTTTGATCTGTGCGATCTGATCATCTGTCAGTTCAATAGTGGAGGCATCTACTGCCGCTTCACCATCCGGTCCCACAGAACGGATTTCTGCAGCCTGTACATTCCCTGCTAATGCCATTGTTAATAAAGTAGCTGTTGCAAGCATTCCTACTAATTTTTTTTTCATTTTGTTATCCCCCAATTAAAATTTAAAATAATAAACCTTTTAAGTATTCATAAGACTGTTTACAATCCGCAACCGGATCATTTGGCCATGCATCACATTCTACTAACCAGTCTCCATCATAGCCTTTGCTCTTTACATATTCGATGACACCTTTGTTATCAACATTTCCTGTTCCAAGAGGTGCAAATGTACCATTATCATGGAGATCTTTCAGATGAATGAAAGCAATTCTGTCATAGTATTTTTTGATAAAGGTTAACGGATCATAACCGCCGGCTTTTAAGTGTGCCAGGTCCGGACAAACCTTGATATCAGATGCTGCAAAGAGTGCATCGATCTCTTCCGGTTTCTCAGCGATAGATCCAAGATGAGGATGGAAACATGCTACAAGTCCATACTCTTCTGTAATTTCCATTGCTTTTGAAAGGCCTTTTGCGAGAAGTTCCACATCACCCGGCTGGATTCCTTTTCCTCTGATAGCACCACCACAGATTACAAAGTATTTGACGCCAACCTTTGCTGCCATTTCAGCAACTGCTCTTAAGTGAACCATTTCGTCTTCCAATGCGTCCTGATAAATGAAATTTGCTCCTACACAAACACTCATCATATCCGCACCGTATTTGGCCAGCATATCAATTAACACCTGTGGATCATCCGCATAATTTGTAAGATTGCCTTCCAGAACTTCGATACTCTTAAATCCAATCTTGGTAATCTGCTCTAATGTAGCCTCATCATCTGTCATTGTTACGTAACGAATATCCTTCACACTAGTTACTCCACCGCCGGCACCAACAAGTGGTCCAAAAGCATTTGTCATATACCCAATTTTCATTTCTGCACCCTATACCTTTCATTTTTCTAAATTTTTCTGATTGGTTAAATTTACGTAAATTTATTGTAGCTTTACTATATCATTTATTCCTTTTGCTGTCAATCCTAAGGTGGTCATTATTATTCACTTCGTCACTTTTCACATTTATCCCGCCCTGCTTTTGTTTATTTTTCTATATTTAACTATATTTTTCTCAAAAGTAAAAAAACAGGATCTGACATTCTATTTTTAACATCTAATAGAAGTCGATCCTGTTTCTATTTTTCTATAATCGTCTTATATTTTTCTATATTTCATTCAGGCAAGTCCAGTTTAAGGCTTGTTTAATCTCTTCAGGCAAAGGCTCTTTATATGACTTCTGCCATACTTTCTGCAGATTATAACGATCCACATACACTGGTTCCACACCAATATAGGATGGCACCACTTCATCCAAAAGAGCTTTTACTGCAACAGTCGCAACAGCCTCTCCCTGCTCATAAGGCATCTGCGCACTGATCGATTTGACCATTCCACCCTTAGCCAGGTTTAATGCAATGTTATATTCCAGGTCACCTGTTGATACAATAACATCTTCTCTCCCCATATCTGCCAGGGCATTTAATACATATTTTGCCGGCGCATCCCAGGAAACATAAATTCCCTCGATCTGAGGATGTTCATCTAACATTTGTTTTGTTAATTCATATGTTTCTTCTACTTTGACAAAGGTTTTCGTATCGCAGATCTTTAATTCCGGAAATTCCTCCACAATGATCTGCTCTGCAGCACTATCTCTCTGTCTGGTGGCATAGAAATCTTCTGATTTATGTTTCATCATGCCAACATTTGTTAAATGCATTTTTCTTAAATTTTCGCCTAGTCCCCGGCCAATATTTCTTCCATGAGAACGCTCATTAACAGAAATACAGCTTACATAATCATTCGCCTTGAAACCATTTGGTATATTAGACATAAATATCATTTTTGTTTTTCCACTTGCAATCTCATGGTATGCCTGTGATGTGATTTTTGTGTCTGTTGGAATTGATATCAAGATATCCGGTTCCAGAAGCTTAAGGCTTCTAAGCTGCTTTGACTGCAATTCCGGATCAAAATGAGCATCTACAACTGCAATAATCTGAATATTGAATTTATCAAATATATTGCGGATTCCTTCTTCCAGAAGCAGAGAATGGGATTTTCCTGAATAATGAAAAGACATTGCCGCAGTAAAAGTATGTCTATGACATTCTTCCTGCTCTTCCTCTGTCAACACTAAATCTGATATATCTCCTGCCCTTTCACCAAAAGGTCCTCTTCCAATCCCGCTGGTAGAACGTCTGACGCAAAGCTGAGTGGGAAGCAAAATAGTCTTCGCTTCACTTTTTTCTGACTGCGTTTGAATTTCTTTAATTCTATCCTGAATACACAAAAAGGCCTCTTTACAGATCTGACCTACATCCTGTTTCACAGTAGTAGTAGGTGGATTTATCAGGGTTGCCCAGGAAAAATCATTAAAGCACACAACCGAAAGATCTTTTGGACACTCGATTTCATGCTCAGAAATATAATTATAAACATGATATATGGTATCCAGATTAGCCACAAAAATAGCAGATGGCTGGTGTACATCATTCAAAAGCTTATCCAGGGCAATCTTTACAGATACTTTACCCTTCAGATCATCAACAATATATTGATCCTGAATCGGAATCTGATTATCCCGCAATGCCCGTTTATACCCTTCAATCCGCTCATGATTAAATTCCCTGTCTTCACTGCCGCACAAAATCGCAATATTTTCATGTCCCGAACGGATCAGATGCATAGTCGCCTTATAAGCACCCTCTTCATTCGCAGTGCTTACCCTGTCACACGCCACACCCGGAATGCTGTTTCCAATGATCACAACAGGCACAGAAACTGAATTAAGTATTTCACTAAGTTTTTCTGTTGCTACAGAAGCAGTAACAAAAATACCCTTCATTTTTGAGGAATTAATCAAACTGCAGGTTAAAAACTCCAGCATTCCTTCACTTTCTATACTTACACGAACCAGTTCACATCCCTGCTCCCCTGCCAGTTTACGTAATTCCTGCTCAACAGAACTGTCAAAGTGGGCAAAAGGAGATGATGTAAGATAGAGATAAAACTCCGGTCCTGCATCTGCTGAAATTGCTTTCTGCTCCTCCATCAACATCTTATTTTTTTTCCGCTCTTTTTCCTGCATTTTCTTTTTTACCACAAAATTTGGAGGAGTTTCTGCATTTGCAATCGCTTCTTCAACTCGTTTACGTAATTCAGGACTGACAAAACGTGTATTATTAACAACATGCGATACCGTTGCAACCGATACGCCTGCCGCATTTGCAATATCTTTAATAGTTGCCATATTTTTTCCTCTTATCATTTTATCTCTTAGCTGTCATTTTTATTATAAAATGTCCTACTTAAAATAGCAACTATTATTCTGTGTACAAATTTCACAGTATTTTCGTTACTGTTCACACACCACTATCCCGCGAGGTGTTTTGGCATGAATATGCCAAAATCCCGAGACATACAAGCCAAAATTCCATTGCCGCAGGCAATCTGGAATGAATTTTGGCTACGTTACTGTGAACGGAGTGAACAGTAACGTATTTTCCATTACACGGGAAGGTGAGACTGCCGATATCCAGCATTATCTTGATGAACATAAAATCTCTGAAGAAAGCCAGTATGATGGACTTTATGCAGTATGCACGGACCTGTTAGGCGATGAAGTCAGTTCCGCTCTGGTCATTATTTATCTGCACAAAGGCCGGACGAATTCCGGTTTCAGATAAGAAATATGAAAATAGAAAAGAATGCTTTGAAGATGGTACTGGCTATCGGAATTCCTGCCGGAATACAGGATGCAATCTTCTCCGTATCCAACGTTTTTATCCAGAGTGGAATCAATTCTTTTGGAGAAAACGCAATCGCAGGATCTTCACTGGCAGTCATCTTTATGATCTGGGACGATTTCTTTGTAGGAATCTACATCACCAGCAGTGCCGTTGCACTCTATGGACTGGTCAGAATGCATCATGTATGTTCTCTGGAAGGACTGACCGCTACATATGAAGTAGAGAGCGCCGCCCTTCGAGGCATGGGAAAATCTCTGGAGCCTTCCATTATTACGATTCTGGGCACTGTTGTATTTCATTTAGTCTGGATGGTGACTGTATTTAAGTGGATTCCTATTTATGACATGCTTATGAATGTGTACGTCGCATCCTGGATTTTCACAGGTGGGGCTATCTTTATTATTTACTGGCATCATATGAAGAAAGTCAGTAAATTGGGAATCAGATGAATATTAAAAAGACTGATACACAAGCTTTACGATGTATCAGTCCTTTTTATCTGTATTTTTTTAATGTTTATAAATCAGTCTTTCCAGTTCCCAATTATTATAAAGCAGAATTCTTAATCCACTTTTGCTATTTACTCATAACTATCTGTTGTTCCTGAACCCTTTTTATTTCTTCTAAAGACAAATGCAGCATTTCTGAAACTTCTTCTGGCGTTTTTCCACTCATAAGAGCTCCCAGAATCATTCCATCATGGCGTCCCTCCTGTATTCCTTTTTCATAAATTGCATCACCAAATCCCGTCATTTTTTTCACCTCCTGTTGAAATGGTTCTGACCATTTTATATGCGAGTATCCCTGTATTTTTTGTATATCACAGTCAAAAATACCTCTCAGATAATCAAATATTCCCTTTTCCTCTGTTTCTTTCCCCTGTCGAATGAGAATAACTGTTAACAAATCATAATCCTCGTCAGGCTCATCTGTCTCCCCTATAATATCCTTTTTAGACAAAGAATATTCCGTTAACGTATTTTGTAATTTCTTTGGTATATCTTCCGTACAAATCCATATGGAATAACATTTCTCCAGTTTTGAATAATCTGTAACTTGCGTAATATTACTGAGCTGAGCTGAAAGATCTCTCGCAACATAATACACTGCACGTTTTAATACAGGATATGACGGATTGCTCGGACGATAACTCCTTTGAGCCTCCATATCAATATGTAAATTTACCCGTATCTTCTCCGTAGATAACTGTGGATTTTTTATTTTAAATCGAATATCAAATCGTACCAGTTTCTCCACCAAAGAGGACAATTCACTTTCTTCCTTTGCCAGTCTTAAATCTTTTTCTATATTTGGTATATCACTTACGAAATCATCTTTTGTAATAGAAGAAATATCCAGACATTGAAGAATTTCTTCCTGTGAGCACATCTTAAATTCCGGTACTGTCATCTGCAGAATTGGAATAATAATCTCCTTATTACTCATAAGCTGTTTCATTCCCGCATCATATTCTGCACCAGTTACTCCAGACGTATATACGTCTATTATTGTCTCATCACGCATGATTTCTCCTCTCCAAAGGAACTGGAACTGTTATTCTTTTGTATATAAATATATTAACATGCAAGTCTTTCTCTTGCAATTCCTTCATAATACTTATTTTATCCAAATATAATTGAAAATGTTACTACTCCGTACCATCTAATACGTTTTGCAGCGCTAAAACACATGAATAATGACTTACAAATATGCCACAACAAATAGCAACATTTTCTTGCAAAATCCTCTTAGGCAATTTATGATAGATGTATCTAAACTGTTTTACGAAAGGTATTGCTACTATGAAGCTTGCACTCGCCCAAATATCTATGACCTCAAATATGCAGGAGAATCTGGAAAAATCTTTGTTATTTTGTGATCAGGCGGATGGAACTGATTTGCTGTTTTTCCCAGAGATTCAGCTTTCTCCATTTTTTCCTCAGTATGAAAAAAGGAACGTTGACTGATATTGTCTTCAGCCTGATTCTGTGGAAATCTCAAAATTAAAAGAAAAAGCAGCACAGCATCACTATTATCTGTCACCTAATGTTTACCTGGAACGTCAGGGAAAAAGGTATGATACTTCCCTGTGGATCACACCCGATGGACAGTTAGCAGATACTGCGCAAATGGTTCATATTGCACAGGCAAAACAGTTCTATGAACAAGACTACTACACCCCTTCCGATACAGGATTTAAGGTATTTGACACGCCCTTCGGAAAAGTAGGAATCGTCATCTGCTATGACAGACATCTCCCGGAAAGTATCCGCACCTGCACGCTGAAAGGAGCCGATCTGATCATTGTTCCTACAGCCAACACGAAAGCAGAGCCAATGGAAATGTTTGAATGGGAAATGCGTGTACAGGCTATGCAGAATCAGGTGTTTATTGCCATGTGCAATCGCGTTGGAAAAGAAGACTCCATGGATTTCTCGGGCGAATCACTGGTTATTCATCCAAACGGTGATGTTCTTGCAAAAGCAGATGATTCCGAACAGCTTCTCACCTGTGAGATCAATCTCCAGGAAGCATCCCAATTAAGAAATAAAATACCTTATCTGAAAACACGCAGACCTGAATGTTATTTATACGGAGGGACCTCATCATGAAAGTACTCGCTTACCGTAAATGCAGCACCTGCATAAAAGCCCTGAAATGGCTGGATGAGCACAATATCAGTTATGAAGAACATGCGATTAAGGAAGAAAATCCTACTTACGAAGAATTAAAAGAATGGTACACCAAAAGCGGCTTACCGCTGAAGAAATTCTTTAATACCAGCGGAATGCTCTACAAAGAAATGGGATTAAAAGATAAGTTAAAAGAAATGTCCGAAGACGACCAGTTAAAGCTCCTCGCCACAGACGGAATGTTAGTAAAGCGTCCTCTTGTGATTGGAGATGATTTCGTACTTACTGGATTTCGTGAGAAAGAATGGTCAGAGGCTATGCACGTATGATGTGCATAGCCTCTTAAAATCTACATAAATCCTGTGCTCTGCTTGATTTTTCCAGATGTTCTCCTACATCTAAACCTGAAGCATTATCCAGTGCTGCCTCATAATGCTTTTCCTCAATCTGTTGGATTGCCTTATTGCAGGCAGAATCAAATGCTGCATCTTCTGCATATTTGATTTCCACCACAATTCCAGTCCGGCTCTCTGGAACTTCAATGAGAATGTCGCTGTATCCTTCTCCGGACTCTGCGTTAGATTTCACCAGCCAGTTTTCTTTATATCTGAGAAGTCCCAGAATCATTCCATGGTAAAAGTTCTCCTTTTTCTCTCTGCCAGATATGTCCCGAATACTGATAGTATTCCAGAGATATTCATTCAGAAGCTTTTCAATTTTCATAGCGTCTTCCTGTGGAAAAGCCTGACAGAAAGCTTCCAGTGTCGCTGTATCCTTCCTTGATGACTGACGAAACCATTCCCTAATCTGCGTTATAAATAATTCCCTGATTTCTCTGTTAGGAATTGCCAGACGGTATTTTCTTCCGTCTACCCTGCCTCTCTGAGTCAGATAACCGGTAGTAAATAATACGCTCCACAAATTTTCTATCGACTGATCCAGCTCATTATAGGTCAGTTCCTGATGAATCTCTTTTATAACCTCGTCACCTGCAATCAGGCTCTCAACCTCATTTTTCGTAACACTGTCTGCTTTGTCAATCAAACGACGTACAATGGCATTTCCGCTGGTATTGGACCAATAATTCTGAGGATATGCATCTTCATCAGCCCGCAGGTCGTCACAGAAATTAATCACATCCTAGGGACAATACACATCTGTCTTTCCAAAGCGATAACCATTATACCATTCTTTCATTGTTTCATAATGTTCTTCCAGATCATAATATGCCAGCATTTCTTTAACTTCTTTGTCTGTAAAACCGAAATATTCGTCAAACTGTGCATTTGTAATTGTAAGTGTTTTCAGATTATTAAGTCCTGTAAAAATACTTTCTTTTGAAATCCTCAGACATCCCGTCAGCACTGCAAAGTACAGACTCGGATTCGTTTTTAAAGCATTTCCAAACATTACACGAAGAAGCGATACCATCTGATCATAGTACCCATACTGAAACGCTTTATCCAGAAGAACATCATATTCATCTATAAGAAGAATTACGTTTTTTCCATAATGCCTGCAAAGTAAGTCTGACAAAGTTTTCAGACTGGTATCCAATACATCATTTGTCATGGCAAAAAGACTGCCTGTACCTTTTCCTATTTCTGTAAGCTGCTGATAAATGTCTTTATCTTTATCAGATAGTCTGTCACTTTCGAGGAGAAAGCTGAAACGCAAAGCTTCCTGAAATGTCTGTCCCTCTACGCCTTTAAGGCTAATAGAAATCACCGGAAACTGCCCCATATATTCCTGGCACAGTTCTTTTTCCTCTGAGATCTTCAGACCATCAAACAGTGTCTTATCACAACCAATTTCAAAAAATGTCTGCAGCATAGACATATTGAGACTTTTTCCAAATCATCTCGGTCGGGTAAACAGATTTACTTCTGCCCAATTTTTCAAAAGCTCGACCAACAGACCTGTTTTATCTATATAGTAAAAGTCATGCTGAACCAGTTTGTTAAAAGAATCGACTCCTACCGGCAGTTTCTTTTTATTGCCCATCTGTTTACACTCCTCTCTGAAAATGGTACTGTTCACTCCATGCCCAGCAACCTAAAAATACATTTCTTCCATTCATTCTTTTCCTTATCTTAACATCCCCAAAAGACAATAGCAAGGATTCTATTTTAGTAGCTTCAACTACACAAAAGAGATCAACATTTCATATTAAAATATTGACCTCTTACATATACTTGTATTTTATTTTACCTTCACTTTCCTTGTCCTCATCTGCTAACAAGTTGATTTCATGAATAATCTTATATCTGAATTTCTTATTTCTACGTTATCGGCAGGCGCCGTAGCCACTGGGACGGAAAGTCATTCATTCATAACCGATTTATGATTTATCTGGCAGGAAGTATAGATTTCCTTAATTTTCTCAGCTATCTGCTGTAACTTCTGGGCACGATGTCCGAAGATTCTCAATGCCAGATCACCTGTGGTCAGGCGGGTGACGCCTCCATCAATTTCAGAATCTTCATCCAGAATCTGCCAGATTTTTTCCTGCAGTTCTGCAGTTCTGTCTGAAGTTCTTCCGGTTCCTGAACTATTCATCTGTTTCTTTATATCCATTCCATCTATATTTGTTTCTTTTCCACCGTCTACGTTATCTCTGTTGCACAATTTAGACAGAAACAGGTTTGCCATATGTGTGTAACCCTCGTACAACCCGATTCCTTCCATCGGTATTTTGTCTGGTTCGTATCGGGTGTTGTCTCTGTAGATCAGTTTTTCACCCCGGTACAGCAATACCTTTGAGGAAAATCTGCGATACTGAAACCGTTCCTCATGTGCATTTCGACCACAGGAAATGATCTCCAGCAAAAACAATTTCGAAGTTTCATCTTCCAGATGAATCGTCATTTTGCTGTCAAAAGCAGACTGTGCAAAAGGGATTACAGGCTGAGGATAATAGTATAATGCAGCATTTTTATCTACCTGCACTTCTATGGTACGGCTGGCAGAGCCTTCATCCATCTTGTGAATCTTCTCGAAAGACTGGGACAGAATCTCCAGGTCTGCACCTTCTTTTACATGGTAGGAAAATTCCTGTGAATCTCCTGCCATGATTCCGGCAGATGCGCAGAGAGGCATGATCTGGATTCCTCCATTTTCCTTTTCAAAAGGTGTCATGATCTTGTATGGTGCTGTAAAAGACAGGTCTTCCAGAATGGTTTTTCCATCTTTCAGTGCGGCGCAGGCACTGATACGGGAAACTTTTCCAAATTTGTTATCCATAGGCTTTCTTTACATTCCTTCTAAGAGTACATTCTTCTTAATCCATTCCACTACTTTATCCACGTTCTCATCTCCGCGAATATTTGTGAACTGAAATGGTCTGTCGCCACGCATTTTCTTAGAATCCCGTTCCATTACTTCCAGACTTGCGCCAACATAAGGGGCAAGATCAATCTTATTGATAACCAGAAGATCCGAGCGTGTGATTCCAGGACCGCCTTTACGTGGGATTTTATCTCCCTCAGCTACGTCGATAACGAAGATAGTTGCATCTACCAGTTCCGGGCTGAATGTTGCAGACAGATTGTCTCCGCCGCTTTCAATGAAAAGAAGTTCAATATCAGGGAAGCGTTCCATCATCTCGTCTACTGCTTCCAGATTCATGGAAGCGTCTTCGCGGATCGCTGTATGAGGACAGCCGCCTGTTTCCACACCAATGATACGCTCTACCGGAAGAACACTGTTCTTTGCCAGAAACTGTGCGTCTTCCTTTGTATAAATATCGTTTGTGATGACGCCGATGCTGTAATCTTTTGCCATCTTTCTTGACAATGCTTCAATAAGTGCTGTTTTTCCGGAACCTACAGGTCCGGCAACTCCGATTTTTACATATGACATACCGATTTCCTCTTTTCTACTTTACTTGTTGATAGCTTCTTATAATCTGTTCGCTAATTTTCCACATATAAATTTTTAAGATTTCATATTATGCACATGATTCTATTTCTATTCACATTTTAGCCTGGAAAAACTAATGTCAGATTCAAACTACGACATATATAACCTGGAATAGAGTTTCTCATGCTGGATTCCTCTGATATCAAATCCCGGCGCAGAGAGACACATATCTTCTTCACTTCTTGTCATCACATCTTTTAATATCTCGTCAAATTCTCCATAACAGCCACTTAGCAGCTGCTGCCCGGATGTCTGACTCAATGGAATTGTTTTTACACAGTTTGTCACAATAGCTGAGGTCTGTGCATAGAGATAATGCGTTAAGGCTTCGTCCAGCGGAATCTGCATTTCTGCGCAGAAAACTCCGTAAATACAGCAATGATTTACTGCTTTTCCTTTTCGTGCATCCAGATATTCTCTGAAAATCCCGTTTTCACCGATGGATAATCCAAGTTTCTCAATGGTTTTTGCGAAACGGGAACCCATTTTTCTGGCTGCCTCTCTCTGCTCCATAGGAATTCTTGATGCTTCCAGAAGTTCTTCCAGATATAGAAGTTCTTTCAGGTCTTTTTTCTCAGCCGCTTCATAGGCTAGTCTGGCTGCCAGAAGCTCTGTGTATGCAAGATTCCATTTGATTTTGTGCGTAATATATTCTCTGGCTGTGTCTACATCGTGGACAATTCCCCGCTGGATATAAGTCTCCAGTCCCTGTGAATGAGAATATCCTCCGATTGGAAATAACGCATCATTTACCTGCAGTAAATAAAATTGTTTTTCTGACATGAAGAACCTCCATAATAATTCATTTGCATATTGATTATCCAGATAAATTTAGTGATGATGATTATGAATACTTGCAGAAATTCTCCTGTCAAAGTCCAGCTTCAACACTTCTTTCTCTGCCTGAACTCCATGGATTTTCTGAAGCATAACAAGCATTGGCTCGTTATAGATCGTGATAAACGTATCATTCTCTCCCCAGAAAAGCGGTGCGTGTCTGTTGCCAATTTCGTAGCAGACTTTTGCAGACATTTTCTCATGTCCCGGAGTCAGAGAAACGCGGATTACTTCACATGGCGGTGTATTTACCACTACAAGCTTCTCATCATCTGCGTAGATCACATCATCCTGATACAGACCTCTGGCAAGAATGGAATCATCCATGCGGATTCCCACTTCTGTTCCTTTGTCTGTTGTTTTTTTATGTATTTTCTTGAATGCTTCGTGCCATTCGATATCTACATATTCTATTGTTTTTCCTGTAGTATCAAAATCATGAAGCTTTCCCAAAACCTGTTCACACAGCATTATTTTCGACCTCCTGAATCTTACCAAATCTGAAGCAACATCATAACTCCAGGAACCCATGCAGTTACGATTCCTTCAAATACCTGAAGATATGGAACGAATTTTCCCAGTTTTTTTCCGCAGATATCTTCTACGAAAGCAGTTCCCCAGAGAATTGCCCACAGATACCAGATTGCTGCCCAACGCAGATCCGGTGTGATTCCCAGTGCAGTGCTTCCTGTAAATCCCTCGATTGTACCGAAGATCACCGCATTGATGGCTACAAAAGTAGAAAACCATGCAAATGGGATAGGGCTTGCTTTCAGGAATTTACTCAGAGCTACGAAAAGATAGGTAAAGCAGAACAGTAATCCTGTTCCTGCTGCATAATAATTGCCCTGCACCAGATTGACAAAGTTAATAAATAAAGAAAGACCACCTGTAAAGATGTTCATAATGGCGGTTGATTTTCCGTCTACATTGTATAAAGAACACATACCGTTGTTGATCAGTACGATTCCTACGAATAAAAGACAAACTCCTAACATAATATTCTCTCCTCTCCTGCTTCTTCAGTATATTTTTCTGTTTATATTTCGTAAGTGGAAATACTTTTATTCAACACGCATAACAAGATGAATAAATCCAGCTTATTTTCATATAAAAATCAGAATTTTATACTGACAGGACTGTCATTATATTGTTTGGTAAGTTCTTATAAAAGTTCTCACAAAACTCCATAAATAACAGTCCTGCGAATATCATTTTTATGATCAGATAACCAGAATGTAATGGTTTAAAGTTGTTTAGAACAGACTGTAAAGCTGTGTCAGCGGAAGCTTCTCTGCCGGTTTGGAAGTGATCTCTTCACCGTCAACAGTGACCTTATATGTCTCCGGATCTACTGTCAGTTCCGGTGTTCTGTCGTTAAATACCATATCTTTTTTGCTGATATTTCTGCATCCCTTTACAGGTACTACAGTTTTCTCAAGACCGTATTTCTCTTTTACATTCTCATCCATGGCAGCCTGGGATACAAAGGTCAGGCAGGCTTCGTTCTTAGCTTTTCCATGAGCTGCAAACATTGGCTGATAGAGAACCGGCTGTGTAGTCGGAATGGATGCATTTGCATCGCCCATCTTAGATGCAATGATCATACCGCCTTTGATGATAATATCCGGTTTTGCACCAAAAAATACAGGATTCCAGAGAACGAGGTCTGCGAATTTACCTTCTTCCACAGAGCCCACATACTGAGAAATACCGTGTGTAATTGCCGGGTTGATGGTATATTTGGAGATATAACGTTTTACACGGAAGTTGTCATTGT
>OGXX01001106.1_pt1 | contig 28271 bp, 27 predicted proteins | sample 1576301 | NCBI WGS metagenome assembly OGXX01 (sample SAMEA3541469, study PRJEB24748) | human gut metagenome | biome: human gut; feature: human-associated habitat; material: faeces | place: China | collected 2012
CGCAGCATGCGGCGCGCCTCCATGCAATGGACAGGGAGCACAAAACAGAGCTGGAAACCAAAGGTTTTTCGGCGGGTTTCCTGGTTGATTTCTCTTGGAGATCCTCGTACAATATAGACAAAGAAGTTTCTGCTCACTTCCGAATGAAATAATCAGAAAGGATGATCCATATGTTAAATCCCAGGAAAGTTGCCGTGGTAGGCTGCGGTTTTGTAGGGGCCTCCATCGCGTTCAGCCTGATGCAGAAAAGCCTGTTCTCCGAGATGGTACTCATCGATGCCAACCAGGCCAAGGCTGAGGGCGAGGCCATGGATTTGAGCCATGGTTTGCCCTATGCCTCTGAAATGGACATTTACGCCGGCACCTATGCGGACCTGGCTGACAGCGCCCTTACGATTATCACCGCCGGCGCCAATCAGAAGCCCGGCGAGACACGGCTGGACCTGATTGAACGGAATGTGAAAATCCTTCAGTCTATCATTCCGCAGATTACTGCCACTTCTTTTGAGGGCATCCTCATGATCGTATCCAATCCCGTGGATATTCTCACCTATGAGGCGCAGCGGATCTCCGGCTACCCAATCCACCGAGTCATTGGCTCCGGTACGGTTTTGGATACAGCCCGGCTCAAATATTTGCTGAGCCGCCTTTTGAAGGTGGACAGCCGGAATGTGCATGCCATGATCATCGGGGAGCACGGCGACAGCGAGCTGGCGGTGTGGAGCGGCGCCAATATCTCCGGTATTGATCTGGACCACTTCTGCCAGCTCCGTGGTCAGGCTTACAGCCAGGAGGCCATGCAAAAAATCTACAAGGAAGTACGGGACAGCGCCTATGAGATTATTTCCCGGAAAGGTGCCACCTATTACGGCATTGCCATGGCCGTGGGCCGCATTGCTGAATGCATTGTGAAAGATGAAAAGGCAGTTCTGCCTGTGTCCACCGTCTTCCGGGGCGCATACGGCCTGTGTGGCCTGGCCCTCAGCGTTCCCTCTGTGGTCGGCAAGGACGGCGTGGAGGCTGTCCTGGAGATCCCCCTGAGCGAGGACGAGCTTTCCGCCCTCCACGCCTCCGCCCAGCAGCTTAAGGGTGTGATTCAGACCCTGGAGGAAAAGGGGCTCTGTTACTGATTACCCCTTTCACAGGACGATTTACCCGCCCAGGGCCGGAACATGCATGTTTCGGCCCTGGACGGGTTTTTTATATCTATAAAATATACGATGGCGCAGGCGGGGTGGTTGTGTGGCGCCTGCGCCATCGTGGTGGACTGGGAACGGGGCTGCCGGTGTTCTGTGGGGAGCTTGTGCTAGAGATCTTCCAGGTCTGCTGCGGGGATGTCGTTTTCCAGGTTGTCCCGGGCCAGGTCTGTGTCTATGATGCCGTGGGCGGGAGAGATGGGTCGCTCGCTGTGGGGGGCGCTGTGGTAGACTTTCTGCTGGGGGCCGGAGGTTCCGGCGATGATGGGGCGGGCTGGGGTTTTGGTAGTTTTGGCCTTCCCCTGAATCTCCGGCACCGGCGGCGCGCTGTTTCGGGGCCGCTTCGTCCAGTCCGGACGGGCCATGCCTTGCTTTGCCATAACAATCACCTCTTCCCTAGGATGTTCCCCGGAGCGGGGATTATACAGGGCTGCAATTCGGTCAAATCCTGTGGGAAAAAGTGGACAGATAGGAGTTAGGCTGATATAATGGACAGGAAAAGCCCGGAAGAGCCAACGGGATGAGGGACAGCGGGGAGGGAATGGCATGACAGAGCAGGAATTGTGGCAGTTTTGGGAAGAGCGGGAGTGTGCAGATGATGTTCAGGAGTTGAAAAAGACTCGGTTTTTGCCCTTCATTGGGGCAGGTATGTCGGTGAATTTTGGCTATCCGACGTGGCCCGGTTTTTTGCGAAATGTTATTGAACGGTATGCATCTCCCTCTGAGCGAGAGGGGCTGTGCAAGATGCTGGACGAGCAAGCGTTTTTACCGCTGGCAGAAGCGCTTGACAAGGATTTGCAAAGCGGGATTGAGGAAGCTGTGCAGCGGCATTTTCGTCCAAGTCAAATGAAAGAGATAGATCCAGCCCGAAACTATGTGAGGCTGCTGCAGAGCATGGGAGTCCGGTCTTATGTGACCACCAATTATGACACGGTGTTGGAACGGTTTGCTCCGGAAGCGGGGGAAAAAGTCATTTTACCCACAACCCTGCAAAGCGCAGGCGAGTTTGAAGAGCTGGAGCGAAGAGGGCAACCCTTTCTTTTAAAGCTGCACGGCACATATGACAACCCGGACAGCATTGTGCTGGCCCAGTGGCAATATGAGAAGCATTACCCCCAGGACGAGAATGCAGTGAACCCGGCGGTGCTGCGCCGTTTGTGGCAGCATGAAACGCTGCTCTTTTTGGGGTGCAGCCTGGAGAAGGACTACCTGGTAGAGCGGATGCTCCAGCTGTCAGGAGAAAACCGAAGAATCCATCACTATGCCGTTGTAGAGTGGCCGCAACTGCCTGAACGGCAGCAGGAACGAGAAGGAGAGCTGTTGCGGCTGAAAATTCGCCCCATCTGGTACCCCCAAGGGGACCACAGCTGCGTTTGCACCATCCTGTCCATGCTGGCGGAGGGTAAAGGGGAGCCAGAACCGGCGAAACGGCCGGACCCAGGCGGAGCGGCGTCCAAGCCTTCCGCCCGGCTGAAGCCGGCCTCCTGGGGGGATGTTTTGCCGGCTGAAGACTTCCTGGGGCGGGAAACCAGGAAGCAGGAGCTGGCGGAGAAGCTCCGGACCTCTGATTTGGTGTTCCTGTCCGGCGTGGGGGGCATTGGAAAGAGCGAGCTGGCGGCCCAATATGCCCGGGACCAGGCGGAGGCCGGGAAAACCGTGGTGCGGATGTTCTACCACCCTGGGGAGCCCAAGGCGGAGGACCCGGTGGAGGCCTCCGGCCTGCAGCGGCTGCTCCTGGACATGACGGTATTGGACGACCCGGAGTTTGCCGGCTTGTCCCCCGAGGATGGAGGGGCCAGGGCGGCGTATTACCGGCGGAAGCTCCTGCGGCTCCGGCAGCTGTGCAGCCGGGATACCCTCCTGGTGATTGACAACTTTGACGTGGCCGGGGATGACGGTCTGGCGGACCTGGAAAGCCTGGGAGCCCAGGTGGTCCTCACCACCCGGCAGGACTTCCGCCCCCACTTTGCCCAGGTGGACCTGGAGGCGTTGGAGGAAGAGGACGCCTACCGGCTGTTTCTCCGCCACGCAAGCCTGAGGAAGGGCGACCGGGAAGAGGAGGTCCTGGAGCTGGTCCGCCAGGTGGAGGGGCACACCACGGCGGTGATTCTCCTGGCGGCCCAGAAGGAGGCCGACGGCTTCACCACGGGGCAGCTGCTGGATCGGCTGAAGCAGGGCCTCCGGCAGGCGGGGGACTCCGAGGTGCAGCTGGTGAAGGATGGCAAACCGATGAAGGGGGAAAATGCCTTCCAGGTGCTGTGCGCCGTGCTGAACGCGGCGGAGCTACCCCAGGAGGAGCGGAAGCTTCTGGCCAACCTCTCCCTCCTGGGCCCTCAGGGCATTGCGCCGGGGAACCTGTGTCTATGGTGCGGCCTGCCCAACCGGAACGGCCTCAACCGGCTGGTGAAGCGCCACTGGGTGGAGCAGGCAGAAGACCGGGTTTTCCTGTCCCCGGTGATCCGTCAGGTGGCCTTTGAGACGGCAGGGGTCAGCTTTGCAGCCTGCGGCCCCCTGCTGAAGGCGTGGAACCGGTGGTATGAAGGACTCTCCGGAGGGGAGCAGTACCTGTGGCGGGAAACGCTGCAGACAGTGGGAGAGCATGCATGTCTTCTGGCTCAGAATGGGGAGCCTGGAGATGAGAAGGCGCCAATTTTACATAGTTTAGGATTGCGATGCCGTGAGCAAAACCTACGGGCACAGGCAGAAGCACTGTGCCGGGAGTCCCTGAAGCTGTACCGGAAGCTGTCAGCGACCAACCCGAGTGTGTATGAGCCGGATGTAGCGATGACATGCAACAATCTGGCGGTTTTGCTGGCAGGCAGTCCAGAAGGGCGGAAAGAGGCGGAGGAGCTGTTCCGGGAAGCGCTGAAGCTGTGCAGGAACCTGTCAGCGACCAACCCGAGTGTGTACGAGCCGGATGTAGCGACGACATGCAACAATCTGGCGAATTTGCTAAAGGCCAGCGCAGAAGGGCGAAAAGAGGCGGAGGAGCTGTTCCGGGAAGCGCTGAAGCTGTACCGGAAGCTGTCAGCGACCAACCCGAGTGTGTACGAGCCGTATGTAGCGATGATATGCAACAATCTGGCGAATTTTCTGTCAGACAGCACAGAGGGGCGAGAAGAGGCGGAGAAGCTGTACCGGGAAGCTCTGAAGCTGTACCGGAACCTGTCAGCGACCAACCCGAGTGTGTACGAGCCGGATGTAGCGATGACATGCAACAATCTGGCGATTTTGCTGGCAGCCAGCCCAGAAGGGCGAAAAGAGGCGGAGGAGCTGTACCGGGAGTCCCTGGAGCTGCGGCGGAAGCTGTCAGCGACCAACCCGAGTGTGTATGAGCCGGATGTAGCGACGACATGCAACAATCTGGCGAATTTGCTGTCAGCCAGCACAGAGGGGCGCGAAGAGGCGGAGGAGCTTTACCGGGAAGCCCTAGGGCTGTACAGAAAATTTGTGCAAATTGTACCGGAGGTTTATCAACTCGATCTTGCCAGGGTTTGCCGAAACCTGGGTAGATTCCTTCAGTCCCAGGGTCGGACGGAAGAAGCGGCGGTTCTTTTTCAAGAGGCGAAAGGAGAATGAACATGAAACATAGGAAATATCGGATTCTCAGCATCCTGCTGCTGGCGTGCCTGGCTCTCCAGGCTGTGATTCCCGGGGCCTGGGCGGAGGCGGCGCCGGAGGGGTGGGAGACCTTGGCCCCGGCGGAGACGGCGGCCCCAGAGGAAGGGACAGACCCCACAGGGGCCCCAGAGGGCCCCACAGACGCCCTGGAAGTGACGGAGGACACTGCCCCTCCTCAGGAAGAGACGGAGCCAGAGGCAACGGAGGAGCCTACAGGGGCGCCTGAACCTACGGAACCGGAGCCCACGGTACCGGACCCTCTGGAAGGGTACACCTTCCCGGACAACTGGGCCAGGGAGCCGCTGATGTTTGCGGTGCGCAACGGCATCCTCCAGGGCCGGGGGGACTACAACCTGGACCCCACGGGGCGAACCACCCGGGCGGAGATGGCCGCCATGCTGGTGCGGCTCCTGGGGGCCAAGGAGCAGGGGGACCTGTCCCCCTACCGGGACCTGGACCCGGCGGCCTGGTACAACCGGGAGCTGAGCGCGGCGGTGAGCCTGGGGATTTTCAACGGCGTCTCCGCCACCCAGATGGCCCCCATGCGGTCCATCACCCGGCAGGAGGCCTTCACGGTGCTGGCCCGGGCCTTTGGGCTGTACCCCCAGAACCGGCGGGCCTATACCCGGTTCCGGGATGGGGAAAAGGTCCAGCCCTATGCCCGGGATTCCGTCAGCGCCCTGGCGGAGGTGGGCTGCGTCACCGGCTATGACACCGGCTACCTGAAGCCCCGGGACCCAATTTCCCGCCAGGAGGTGGCCGCCCTCTTCTATAAACTACTGGACCAGATTTGCGACGATCCCCAGGAGCTGCCGGAGACCGGCTTCGTCCTCTACCGGGGCACGGAGCCTCTGCCCCAGGGCTACCGCCTGGAGGGCAGCCTGGTGCTGGGGGCGGGCCTGTCGGGAAGCCAAACCGTGACGGGAATCCAGGTGACAGACCGGCTGATTCTCCGGTGCGCCACCGGCACAGAGTTGACCCTGGAGGCGGTATCCGCCGGGGAGGTGTCCGTGGCCTCCTGCCTCACGGCGACGGGTGAGGGAACCTTCCCCCTGCTGGTGAGCGCCGGGTCCGGCGCTGAGGTGGCGCTGGACGCAGTCCGGCTGGAGGTGTTCGGCCCCGGGGTCCTCTCGGGGGATTATGAAACGGCGTCGGTCCACTGCAGCGGCGCGGTCTTCTCCGGGGAGGTGGACCGCCTGACGGCGACTGCCGCCGGGGCTACCGTAGAGGTCCGGGGCCAGGCCGGGGAGGTGCTCCTGCCCATGGAGCGGACCCGGCTCACAGGCTCCGGCTATGCCGGAAGCGTGGTGGTGCAGGGCCGCCACTGCGTGGTGGAGCTGGCCTACGGGGAGCTGGTGGATCAGGTGGACTGGGGCCTGGAGGGCCTGCAGGTCCAGGTGACCGGCACCGCCTCCATCTCTGCAAACAGCCCCAAAGCGGTCCTCACGGCAAAGTTTACGAACTTCACCGCCGGCTACGGCTGCACCGACGGGGCGCGCACCTGCCAGGTGGTGTGGTTCCTGAATGGAAAGCTGCTGGGAGGCAGCAGCAGCTTCACTCTGCGGGAAGGGGCAACCGCCACCTGCACCAAGACCTTTGACCGGGCCCAGCGGCCGGAGCAGGACCCGGTGTTTACGGTGGTCCTCACCTGCGGGGGAGAAACGGTCCGGGCCCAGTATACGGTGAAGGTAGATCGGGAACGCTGGGACTATGAGACGGCCCTGGAGACGGTCCAGGGGGTGAACATTGAGGCGGAGGTCCTCCGCCGGACTCCCCTGTATGGGGACCGGAGCATGAGCTACATTCTGCAATACCTGCCCCAGGGGACGGCCCTGACCCACCTGTATTACTCTCAGGACCCCGGCGCACCGGGACAGGTGCGGCTGGCAGACGGCACCGTGGGATGGGTAAACTGGGACGATTACCTGGTCTCCCGAACCGATTACACCCAAGGGGAGGACTATTCCACCGCCACCAAGGAGGGATTTGTGAACCAAAAGGGCTACTCCAGCCCCACCGGCTACCTCCTTTGGATCAGCCTGAAGACCCAGCGGGTGAATATTTTCCAGGGGAGCAAAGGAAATTGGAAGCTGATCCGTTCCAGTCCCTGCTCCACGGGGACCAACCTGACACCCACAGTGACCGGCGTCTTCTCCGTGATTTACAAAACCTACCGTTGGCGGTTCTCCGATACCATTGACGGTCAGTACATTGACGATTACTACCGGGTGTACCACATCACCGGCTTCTGGGGTGGGCAGGCCTTCCATTCCCGGCCCTATCGGTCCAGCGATGAGTCCCTCCTGGACGGGACCATGGGCACCCCCTCTTCCCACGGCTGCGTCCGGATGTATGATGAAGATTGCAGCTATATTTATGACGAGATACCGTATGATACCACGGTGGTGGTATTCTGACCCCATGGCCAGGCGGTTTTGCCTGAAAGGAGCAGGTTCAAATGGATAACAATATGATTTTTACGAGAAAGACCCTGGTGGACGCCACTCATGTGGACCGGTGGGGCCGGATGCGCCCGGCCTCCCTGCTGGAGGTGATGCAGGAGACGGCAGGGGACCATGCGGCCCTTCTGGGCGTGGGCCGGGAGCAGCTGGATCCCCGGGGGCTGTTCTGGGCCATCGTCCGCCAGACCATTGAGATTCACCGCCTGCCGGGAATCGGGGAGACAGTGCTGGCGGAGACCTGGCCGGGGCCCCCCAGCCGGACGGCCTATCCCCGGTATATGGTGGGCCGGACGCCCCAGGGGGAGGAGCTGTTCCGGGCGGTGGCGCTGTGGCTGCTGATGGATGTGAACACCCGGGCCATGGTGCTGCCCAGCGGCAGCGGCATTCAGGTGCCGGGGCTCCTCCGGGGCGGCGAGCTGGCGAACCCCATGGGCATTGCCCCCCGGGTCTACGACAACCAGGAGCTCCGCCGGGTGCGTTACTCGGAGCTGGATTGCAACGGGCACCTGTCCAACACCAAGTATCTCAACTGGATGGAGGACCTGCTGCCCACCCAGTGGCACAGGGATCACGCGCTGTCCAAGGTCCACATCTGCTACCTGAATGAGGCCAGGGCAGACCAGGAGATTGCCCTGAGCTGGGTCCTGGAGGACGAGGCCCTGGCCCTGGAGGGCCGCCGGGACACTGGGGAAACCACAAACCGGGTCTTTGCCCTGCAGGCGCTGTACCGGCAGACGAGGGCAGGAGCAGGCGTTTGAGCTGAAACACGGAGAACAGCCGGGCCCTACGCCTGGAAGGTGAATGCACCTTTTGGGGCGCCTCATTGACGTGTTCTCCATGCACGGAAATCAATTTTGTGAAAGAAATTTCAGCAAAGGCCCACGGTGATGGTTATATGTCGTTTTCGTCTAATTTTTGGCTGGACTTTGTAACGGTCTGGGGTGTGATACGACTAAATTTAGAACCCACTCAAAAGGCAGACTGTATATCGCGGATATTTATACACAAAGTTGATTCCCCTGTTCTCCATGTGCAAACAATTGACAATCCTCATGATTTGTGAGAAAATAAGATAAATTTCGGCTCTGGCCTGAGCCGGTTTCTATGAGAGGAAGGAATCTGCTATGTTCCAATCCAGAACACACAATTGCGGCGAGTTGCGCCTTTCCGACGCCGGAAAAGTGGTCACCCTGGCCGGTTGGCTGGAAAATGTCCGGGAAGTGGGCGCGAATTTCGCTTTTTTGGTCCTGCGGGATTTTTATGGAACCACCCAGGTGGTGGTGGAGACGGAGGAGATGATGCAGAAGGTCAAGGGCATCAACAAAGAGTCCACCGTCACCGTCACCGGCACCGTCCGGGAGCGGGCCAGCAAAAACCCCAAGCTGCCCACCGGCGACATTGAGGTAGCTCCCACAGACATTACGGTTCTGGGCAAGTGCTACCACAATGCCCTGCCCTTTGAGATCAACAAGTCCCGGGAAGCCGACGAGAATGCCCGGCTGAAGTACCGTTACCTGGATCTGCGGAACCCGGCGGTGAAGGAGAACATCATTCTCCGGTGCAATGTGGTCTCTGCCATTCGGGCCGGGATGACTGCCGAGGGCTTCCTGGAGATCACCACCCCCATTCTCACCTCCTCCTCTCCTGAGGGCGCCCGGGATTACCTGGTTCCCGCCCGGAATCACCCCGGCAAGTTCTACGCTCTGCCCCAGGCCCCTCAGCAGTTCAAGCAGCTGCTGATGACCGCCGGGTTTGACCGGTACTTCCAGATTGCTCCCTGCTTCCGGGACGAGGACGCCCGGGCGGACCGGTCTCCCGGTGAGTTCTACCAGCTGGACATGGAGATGGCCTTTGCTACCCAAGATGACGTGTTTGCCGTCATTGAGAAGGTCTTCCCCCCCATCTTTACCAAGTATGGCAAATATTCCACTGCCTCCACCGCCCCCTTCCGCCGCATTTCCTACAATGAGGCCATGGAGAAGTACGGCTCCGACAAGCCGGACCTGCGCATTGACCTCACCGTAGAGGACATCACAGAAGAAGTAACCGGCTGCGGCTTCGGGCCCTTTGAGGGCGCGGTGGTAAAGGCCGTGGTGGTCCACGACTTCACCCAGACCCGGAAGCAGATCGATAAGCTCTGCGCCGATGCCGAAGTGGCCTCTGGCGGCAACAAGGCTTTTTGGTTCCGCCTGGACGGAAACGGCGAGCTGGTGGGGGGCATCTCCAAGTTCCTGGGGGAGAAGAAGGAGGCCTTGGTGGCCAAGCTGGGCCTGAAGCCCAATTCCTTTGTAGCGGTCTCCGCCGGGAAGAAGTCCGCCGCCCAGAAAACCGCCGGCGTCCTCCGGAAGCTCCTGGGCGCCTCCGTGCCCGGCCATATGGATCAGGAGCGGTATGAATTCTGCTGGATTGTGGACTTCCCCATGTACGAAATCGGGGAGGAATCCGGCCAGCTGGAGTTCTGCCACAACCCCTTCTCCATGCCCCAGGGCGGTATGCAGGCCCTGGAGGAGAAGGACCCCCTGGAGATTTATGCCTATCAGTATGACCTGGTGTGCAACGGCGTGGAGCTGTCCTCCGGGGCTGTCCGGAACCATGTGCCGGAGATCATGGTCAAGGCCTTTTCCCTGGTTGGCCTGGGTGAGGAGGATGTGAAGGCCAAATTCCCCGCCATGTACAACGCCTTCACCTATGGCGCGCCTCCCCACGCCGGCATTGCCCCGGGTGTGGACCGCATGGTCATGCTCCTGGCAGGAGAAGACTCCATCCGGGAGATCATTCCCTTCCCCATGAACAAAAACGCCCAGGATTTGATGATGGGCGCTCCCAGTCAGGTGGAACAGAAGCAGCTGGAGGATGTGCACATTCAGATCAAGCTGTAACCGGACCTAAACAAGTCTCAGCTGCCCACTGCAGCATGCAAGCCCGCCAAATTCCGATTTGGCGGGCTTGTGGTTGCGTGACGTCCTTGATGCTGACGGAAATTCCTATTTGCCCGACAGGTTATGCCCTGAGCGGGGGAGATGCGATTTTCCGATGGGGCTTCACTTCATGAGCTCGTCGGCCAAGCGCAGGATCTCCGGCGCAACCTTCTCGCGCTCCTGTTTGGCGATCCGGGTATGCAGCGGATATGCGAGAGCAACCAAGGCAATGCCGACCAGCCCAATGACGATACCGGGAATGAACCACGGCCCCATCCAAACCATGGTGGCACACATTCCCAGGCCTAAGAGCAAGGTTCCCAGAATCCCCGCTGTGAGGGAAACCGCAGCGCTTTTTCTGGAAACGCGTTGGTCCAGCCTGCGCAGCTGCTCCAGCCGGTCGCGCTCCTTGGGCGTGTATTTCTGACGGATCCGCCGAACCTCCTCCTGCTCCCTGGCAGAATAGGTGTAGTGAAATGCTTCGTTTTTGTTCTCCATGTTTTGACGCTCCTGTTGTTTCCCCACACACGCTTCCTGTGTGTATTTTTTGAGTTCCCGATTTGCCTTGAGAATCATATAGACGGACATGGCAAGCACCATCACACAGACGCCACCTCCGGTCAGACCGGTCATGGACCGGCGGAAGCCTTCTCCGCCGCCGTACTGAGCCAGCATAGCAGTCTCCAGGGACAGAAGAGACACCAGGGCAGCCGCAAAGCGGATGATTTTGGCCGCTGATAAAGTAGGACTTTTGTATGCCCGGTATTTGACCATATCCAGAATGGACGCCGCGACTGTATAAAATGTGTAAGCCGCCGAAGCGATGACCATGGATTCCGGATAGACATACGCCCGATGGTCCCGGACCATTTGCACCACCAAGCCGGTCAATGACAGGTTGAGAAGCACCAGCATGGCGCCGCACAGACGATATCGGCGATACTCGGACATGATGTCCTGCTGATTGCGCATGCTTCTCATCTGGCAGAGCAAAAGAAATCGGATCATGGACAGGACAATATAATAAACAGCAACCGCTCCCCACCAAAATGAGGAATAAACAATCCCAACCGTCAGCTTGAAGGCAGAATACACCAGGTTCATTCCCAGAGAGACTAAGAGGGACATCCAAACCCGGAAGGCAGCATCGGTCATGAACCGCTTGCCCCACGGATTTGCATAGAGCTTCTGTCTGGCTGCCCGGTAGAATTCCGGCAGAGTCCTGACCAGGAAGATACATACCACCGTTAAGGCGTATGCGGACAGAGCATAGACGGCGTATGCCGCCGGGTGTTCGTCCGCTCCCCGGAGAAACACCACCGGGAGCGCCGCTGCGCTGAAACCCGCCAGAATGGCCATCACCCACCCTGGCGGAAACAGCAGCTTCTTACAGATCCTGTTCCAAGCCTTCATGACAATTCCTCCGGATTTTTACGGTGAAGGTGCTGCCCACTTCCGGAGCGCTTTCCACGCAAATTTCCCCGCCCATGATATCCACCACACGCTTGACCAGAGCCAGGCCCAAACCGTTGCCCTGGGTAGCGTGGGAGGCATCGCCCTGGTAGAACTTCTCAAAAATATGCGCGCCAACCTCTGGTGACATCCCGCAGCCGGTGTCGGAGATCTGCACCGTGGCGTACTGGCTGTCTGCGGTCAGAATCACACCGACCGTTCCCCCCTGCCGTGTGAACTTGAAGGCGTTGGAGAGCAGATTGTTCCAAACTAAAGAAAGAAGCTCCGCATCAGCAGAGATTCTGACACCTTCTGCAAGATTTACATCGATTTCAATGCCCTGCTTCTCCCAGACAGGTTCAAATTGCAGCAGGCTTTCACACAGCTGCTCGCTCAAGTTGTACACCGAGACGGCGGGGAAAATCTGCTGGTTCTCCAATTTGTTCAGCTTCAGAATATTGGTAACGAGGCTTGCAAGCCTACGGGCGGAGTCTGTGACAGACCTTGCATATTCCAGCCGCTTTTCCTCGGTCAAGCCGGGCTGCTGCAGCATGGTTCCGTAGTTCTGAATCACAGCCAGCGGCGTTTTCAGCTCATGGGAGACGTTGGCAATGAAGTCCGTCCGCAGTGTCTCCACCCCGGCCAGTTCCCCAGCAAGGGCGTTGATATGCTCGGCAATCTCTCCAAAGTGGCTATATCGATCCATCACCTCGGGAACGGAGATTCTTGCATCGAAGTCTCCGTTCATCAGCCGCTCCAAGACCCCTTGAATCTTCTTGGCTGGGCGCTTGACCGTCACGTATCGTCTCAGTGCGTCGATCCCCACGCAGATGGCAGCCAGCACCAGCACATTGACAAAAACAACCGGTGCAAAGGTCCGTATCTCCTCTTTTGACAGGGAAACGGTGGAGAAAAACACCAGAAATGTACAGGTGACTGCCATGCCGATGGATGCAGCAAACAGCAGGAAGGAGCGCAAATAATTCAACGCACTCCAAAGGAAGGTACGCCGCCCTCTGCTCATTTGATCACCGCCTTGTAGCCCAAGCCATGCACCGTGACGATCTCAAAGGCGTCACAACGGGCCAGCTTGCTCCGCAGCTTGGTCATATACACATCCACTGTGCGGGGGCCGGATGCGGTGTCGGCGTCCCAAAACTCATCCATCAGCTGTGTGCGGGTAAAGGTTTTTCTGGGATAAGACAGCAGCTTATAGAGCAGGTTGAACTCTCGTGTGGTCAGGGAGATCTCTTCCTCACCCAGATATGCTGTGTGCTCGTCCACATCCATCACGAAGTTACCGACCTCCAAATGGTGGCTGGAGGCGATCTTTGCCCGGCGCAGCAGCGCGCCGATCCGCAAGCACAGCTCATCCAAATCGATGGGTTTCACCATGTAATCGTCAATTCCTGCGCGATACCCCCGCTGCTTGGAGGCAAAATCGTCTCGTGCCGTCATAAACAGGATGGGGATATTTTCATCCAGGCTGCGTACCGTCCTGGCAAATTCAAAACCGTCAATTTCCGGCATCATAATGTCCGAGACGATCAGGTCAAACATGCTCTGGTACAGCGCATCGTAGGCGTCGCTGGCACGCAGGCAGCCGGTTGCTACATAGCCGCTTTGATTGAGGAAGGAACAGACCGTGCGATTCAAGTCGGAATCGTCCTCTACTACTAAGATCTGGAACATCAGGCACCCCTCCGCGAATTTTACTGAAATGATACCACAGAAATGTGAATATTTTGTTTGCGTCAGAGGGAAATCTAAAAAAGTCTGGGCGGCCCATCCCGGCGCCGCCCGCCTGTGTTACTTGCCAGTATGCTTCCCCTGGCCGGTGGCAGCCAGACGCTTCTTGGCTTCCTCCACCGATTCACCGTCATGAGTCAGGAAATGGTCCACGAACTTGTCGGTCATTTTGGTGAAGCTGCTCACCACGCCGTCTTCGATCCTATGATAGCCACCAACGACGCCGCCTTCTATTTTTTTGTAGCCATTGACAGCCGCCTCCGCAATCTTTTCGTTTGCCTGAACCAGTTTGGACTTTGCCATGATATGTTCCTCCTGTTATTCCAACTTGATTGTGTAGCAATTACTGCAAACCCTTTACTAAGGGAATCAGGCACATCAGCAGTACAATGCCCACCAGACCGATGACTATGCCGTAGACCAGCATATCCCAAACCATAACCATGCACATACCTGCACCCAGAGTCAGCGTGCCCGCCATGCCCAGCACAGTGACAGCCACAGTTTTCGCGGTGAGCTTGACCAGGACGGGTTTGCCCGCCATTTTACGGCGAATTAGGAGCATGACCAGCAGCACCACCATGCCGGTACAGCCGGTCACAACGCCGGGGCCCCATGCGTTCCACTCTGGCAACAGCGTCATACACATGCCCAGGGCAAATAAGATACCGCCAATGGCACTTAGGATCAGAGTGACGAAGTTCTTTTTTGACATAATGATTTTACCTCCTGATTGGATGACGGGTTCCTTTTGACTGGCACATCATACTGCCTCTGTGTTTTCAAATTGATGACGAGTTGTTTGCGAAGTGTTAATTTGCGGGATGCTCTCTTCCGGAATTGCGACCAACGCCGCTGTTTCCATCAGACCGCTCCAGTTTGTAATTTTGTGTGCGGTTTTGTCGTTGCCACGCCGTGATATTGCATACACTGGATCGAGACGAAGAGGCCCAGAAGGACGAAGAGATTGCAAAAGCGCTTTTCAGCCAAAATAAATCATAGTTTTTACCAAATAAAAGGCGTGCTGCGGACATTCCACAGCACGCCTTGTTATCATTTGCGCGCAAAAGAATTTCAATGCCTTTTGGGCAATTATTTCGCGTACTCCACGGCCTTGGTCTCCCGGATGACGTTGACCTTGATCTGGCCGGGGTATTCCAGCTCGGATTCCAGCTTCCGGGCGATGTCCCGGGCCAGGAGGATCATGCTGTCCTCGGAGACCTCCTCAGGCCGCACCATAATGCGGACCTCCCGGCCGGCCTGAATGGCGTAGGCCTTTTCCACGCCGGGGTAGGAACCAGTGAGTTCCTCCAGCTTTTGCAGCCGGCGGATATAGTTTTCCACGTTCTCCCGCCGTGCCCCGGGGCGGGCGGCGGAAATGGCGTCGGCTGCCTGGACCAGGCAGGCCACAATGGTTTGGGGCTCTACGTCGCCGTGATGGGCCTCAATGGCGTGGACCACAGCGGCGCCTTCTTTATACTTCCGGGCCAGCTCCACGCCCAGCTGGACGTGGCTGCCTTCCATCTCGTGGTCCACAGCCTTTCCCAGGTCATGGAGGAGGCCCGCCCGCTTGGCCAGGGCCACGTCCACGCCCAGCTCAGAGGCCAAAAGCCCTGCGATGTGAGCTACCTCAATGGAGTGGTTCAACACGTTCTGGCCGTAAGAGGTGCGGTACTTCTGGCGTCCCAGAATCTTGATGAGCTCCGGGTGCAGGTTGTGTACGCCGGTTTCGTAGCAAGCCCGCTCGCCCTCTTCCTTGATGGTCCGGTCCACTTCCTTCCGGGCCTTTTCCACCATGTCCTCAATGCGGGTGGGGTGGATGCGGCCGTCGGCAATCAGCTTCTCCAGGGCCAGCCGGGCAATCTCCCGGCGGACGGGGTCAAAGGAGGAGACGGTAATGGCTTCTGGGGTATCATCGATGATCAGGTCTACGCCGGTGATGGTTTCCAGAGTCCGGATGTTCCGGCCCTCCCGGCCGATGATCCGACCCTTCATCTCGTCGTTGGGCAGGGGGACTACAGAGACGGTGGTCTCCGCCGCATGGTCGGCGGCGCAACGCTGGATGGCGGTGGCGATGATCTCCCGAGCCGTCTGCTCGGCCTCCTCCTTCAGCTGCGATTCCACCTCTTTGATCTTCATGGCGGTTTCGTGCCGAACCTCGGATTCCACGCTGTCCAGGAGGTATTTCTTGGCTTCCTCCTGGGTCAGGCCGGAGATTTTCTCCAGGACCTCCATCTGGCTTCTCTTAATGAGATTGACCTCATTCTGGGTGGCGGTGATGGCGGCCTGTTTTTTGGTCAAGTCGTCCTCTTTCCGCTCGTAGGCGTCCATTTTCTTATCCAGGGATTCTTCCTTTTGCTGCAGGCGGCGTTCCTGCTTGGAAAGCTCGCTGCGGCGCTCTTTGACTTCCTTTTCGTACTCGGTGCGCGATTTATGGATTTCGTCCTTTGCCTCCAGCAGCATTTCCTTCTTTTTGCTCTCGCCGCCGCGGATGGCCTCGTTGATGATACGGGTGGCCTCTTCCTCGGCGCTTCCAATTTCCCGTTCGGCAACCTTTTTCCGGTATATGGTGCCGGCCAGGAAGGCCGCGACTGCAACCACAAGGCTAACGCCAAGGATCAGCAAAGTAATCTGAATGGGTCCCATAATTCGTGACACACCTCCTTCACTAAGATTTGGGTTTCCGGAGGGTGACTGTCCACAACGCCTTCGGCGCAGACGGAGAAGGCCCCGTCAGGAGCCTGGGGCGATTTTCAGGAGTGACGGCAGGGAATCCTGCCAGCATAAAAAACGCCAGCCAATCCGCCGAGCCGGGCGGACGCATGGACGGTAACACGCCGGTTTTGCGCAGAAAAAGTAACACCGGGCCGGCACAGTCCCCAACAGCGCCAGCCGGTACACCAATCCATCGTTTATTTTATATGCTGCGAAAGGGAAAGTCAAGACAATTTGCACGAAGGCCATAAAAAAATCCAACGTTTTTATGCACAAAGCGACAAGAAACCGGGGAGGGGATTTGATGTGGTCTGTTTTAAATGGCCTGGATGTAGCTGGTTTTTGCGTATTCTTCCCGGCTCTTGACCCAAAATCATTGTAAATCCTACAAGCACTGGCTTTGGTTGATACCGGGCATATGCTTCCTTGGGGTGGTTACACTGGCCTTGCTTCCCCGATGGGAAGCAATCTGAATACAAAACCCACGGCGTAGTGCTCATGTGGAGCTACGCCGTGGGTTGTCTCTTTATGTCAGGGGGCTCAAAACCATCTGCTCATACAGGGGCCTGCCCGGCTCGTAGCCCTGGGGACGGTAGGTGACGGAGGAAATGGGTTTGCCCTCCAGGCCGTAGCGGGCGTTGTAGCCGAACAGGTTGATGTAATGGGTTAGATCATCCCGCTCTGCCGCCATGGCCTCCAGGACGGCCACAGTAGCCAGCACGTCGTCAATGGCCCGGTGGGAGTTTTGCACCTGGTCCTGGAGGTTGTAGGCCTCAATGGCTGAGGCCAGACGGTGGGGAAAGGCGCGCCGGTCCCGGTACACCGTGAGGAGGTCCAACTTGTCTTTTCCCTTCAAAATGGCAGCATCCCCGTCTTTTACCAGGGTATAGAAAAGAAAGGACAGGTCAAAGTGGGCGTTGTAGGCAAGGAGCAGGGTGCGCTCGCCTGCAATCAGCTCCGCCACGTCCCGGCACAGACGGGGTTTGGGGATGCCCCGCTCCCGTAAGTCTTGATTGGTGATGCCGGTGAGGGCCTGAATTTTAGGCGGTACAAACCGCCCGGGAGACAGCGCCACCAGGTTGTCATACTCCCGGGTAACCACGGCCTCACCGTTCTGCCGCTCCAGAACGGCGGCGGAGAATTCGATGATCTCATCCCGATTGGGAGACAGGCCCGTGGTCTCTGTGTCAAAGATCACCAGCTTGTCATACCGGGAAAACAGGGTATCCAATTTTGCCATAAAACCTCCTATGTTTTGATCAGAGAGGCGGCGCGGGCGAATTTGCTCCGGGTCTCTTCCTGGAGATGCCAGGCTTCAGACAGACTCCGGCACCACTGGGCCAGGGCCTCGCCGCTGCCCCCCTTTCGCTCTGCCTCCAGCTCCCAAAAGGGCAGATCCCGTCCGCCGCCGGTGAGTACTCCCTGGTCCAGGGCCAGCTCTGCCACGGCATCTGGCAGGCAGGCCAGGAGCCGGAGCCGCCGGAACCGTGCGCCGCACCGGGGCAATAATTGGTCCGGCTGCAAAGACGTGACTTCCCATGGCGCGCCCAGCGTCTGCAATTTGGACAGGTCTGCCAGTCCCCCGCCGGGCAGCTCCCATTCCCCCCGTGCCCGGCCAGGACCTGGGGTTTTTACGGTCAGGACAGGGCGCCCGTTTTCCTGGCGCACCCGCAGGGTCCAGTGGCGGGCGGCCAGGGCTTGGTCTGGCGTGTCGTAATAAACCGTCTCCATCTCCACTGCCTCCCAGGGGCCAAAGGCTTTCTCCAGCTCCTGGAGAAGCTCCTCCAGTTGACCGGGGCCTGTGAGGGCATACTTAAACTCCAATTCCAGTCCCATGATTACTCCTTGTCGTGTTTCTGCTGCTTCATCCAAATCTTCATTACCAGGCTGTGGGGCAGCAGCTTCACGCCCCGCACCTGCCAGCGGACCGGCGCGCCGTGGACAGACAGGTCCTTCCGGGTGCGGTATAGGTCATGGATGGCTGTGGCGACTACGTCCTTTGCTTCATACATGATGTTGTAATAGGTGACTGCGGTATTGCTGGTCTTGGTGGCGTGATCGAAAAACTCCGTTTTAACCCACCCGGGGCTCACGGCCATGACCCGGATGCCCCGGGACTTCAGCTCCTGATTCAGGGCGCGGCTGTAGCTGAGGACGAAAGCCTTGGTGGAGCCGTATACATTGAGGTATGGCACAGGCTGGAACGCGGACAGGGAGTCCAATTCGACGATTTTGCCGTCCCGGTGCATATAAGGAAGGGACAGCTGGGTCATGGCTACCAGGGCTTTGCAATTGAGGTCAATCATATTCATGCAGTCCTGCAAAGGAATCTGGTCGTACCGTCCAAATTTCCCGAAGCCGGCGCAGTTGACCAGAACCTTGATTTCCGGCTGCACCATATCCAACAGATCTGCATACCGCTGAAAGCTGTCCGGGTTCAACAAATCCATGGCAATGGGACGGATGGGGCAGCAGACCTGATCCTTCAGAGATTCCAGCGCCTCCTTCCGGCGGGCGATGACCCACATTTCATCGAAGTTTGCCTCATGGGAAAGCTGGATGGCAAACTCCCGGCCCATGCCGGAGCTGGCGCCGGTAATGACCGCAATTTTCATATACATTCCTCCTGTGACATGGGATCATGATATTCTTTCATATCACGATTTTCAGGCGATGTCAAGAGAAAACCCGGTCGCACCATTGACAAATCCCCGGGGGGCGGATAAACTTGGGATAACAGACTGGCAAGGAGGAATCACCTATGTCATCCAAGGTATATTACACCGATTTTCACACCACAGTGGACGAGCCCCTGACCAAAAAGCTGGCCCGGCTGATTCTTACGGCGGGCATGGATCAGATTGATTTTCAGGGGAAATTTGTAGCCATCAAGATGCATTTCGGCGAGCCGGGGAACCTGGCGTTCCTGCGGCCCAACTACGCCCGGGTGGTGGCAGACGTGGTGAAGGACCTGGGAGGGAAGCCCTTCCTCACAGACTGCAACACGTTGTACATTGGCGGACGGAAGAACGCCCTGGATCATTTGGACAGTGCCTATCAAAACGGATTTGTGCCATACGCCACTGGTTGCCAGGTGATCATTGCCGATGGCCTGAAAGGTACGGACGAGGTGGACGTGCCAGTGGAGGGCGGCGAATATGTGAAGACTGCCAAAATTGGCCGGGCGGTGATGGATGCGGATATTGTCATTTCCCTCACCCATTTTAAGTGCCACGAAGAGGCCGGCGTAGGCGGCGCCATGAAAAACGTGGGAATGGGCTGCGGCTCCGGCGCCGGGAAGCGGGAAATGCACAGCGACGGGCGGCCCCTGACTGACCGGGAGAAATGTGTAGGCTGCGGAGCCTGCGCTAAAATCTGCGCTCACAAGGGACCCAAGCTCCGGGACGGTAAGATGGAAATCGACTGGAGCACCTGCGTGGGCTGCGGCCGGTGCATGGCCGTGTGCCCGGTGGGAGCCATTTATCCGGCCTACCAACACTCTGCCAGTCTCCTGGGCTGCAAAATTGCCGAGTACACCAAGGCGGTCCTGGCCGGACGGCCCAGCTTCCACATCAGCCTGGTGCAGGATGTGAGCCCTTACTGCGACTGTCACGCAGAAAACGATGTGCCGGTGGTGCCGGATGTGGGCATGTTCGCCTCCTTTGACCCGGTGGCCCTGGATCTGGCCTGCACGGAAGCGGTCCTGGCTCAGAAGCCCATGGCCGGTTCCGTCCTGGAATCGGTTGCCGGACGGGGGAAGGATCACATTCAATCCATTTTCCCCATTACCAACTGGCGCAGCCAGATCGCCCACGCCAAAAAAATCGGCCTGGGCGAGGATAGCTATCAGCTGGTGCAAATCTGATCCGGTCTGCATGTGACGGGAGGAGGACTGCAGGATGGGGCGCTATGCTGATTGGCAGGCCGTCCTGGATCAAAATGCAGGGGAAATGGAGCAGTATTTCCAGGAGCATGCCCGATTTTTTTGACACAACACCAAGGAATGCTTTACGAAACAGGCCTTCCTTCGCGCCAACTGTGCCTACCCCGGAGCCTGGGCCGGGGAGATGCAACGGGTGGAGGGGACCGGAGACGCCCCCATTACAGTGGCGCATGTGTACGCCAGGAACGAGCCCTGTTCGTTCCACGTGACCTCCTTCTTCCGGATTTCCCAGGGAAGGCTTGTCACTCTGGACGAATGCTGGGGAGACGATGGCCCGCCGCCCCGGTGGCGGCAGGAGATGGGCCTCAGCACGCCGATGGAGAAAGTCGGCGCTATGTGAGGTCCCTGCCGGGGGTTCCCAGCAAAAAATACCGGGGCACCGCAAAGCGGCAGTTGCTTTGCGGTGCCCCGTTCTGTACAATGTGTTTGAATGCGCGCCTGAGGCCGTACGCGGCACTGTGCCGGGTTATCGGCCCTTCCCAAGGAAGAAGAGCGCTAGCATTCCAGGACCCACGTGAGCGCCAGTGAGAGGCTCGTGGAGGCAGACAATGAGCTCCTTGGGCGGTGCAATTTCCTGGACCATCCGAGCCAGCTGCTCCGCATCCTCCGGGCAGTCCCCGTGGGAGATGTAGACCCGCTGGGTCTCCGGGCTGCATACCCGCTTCCGGTACAGCTCCCCCAGAGTCTCCACCGCCCGTTTCCGGCCACGCACCTTGTTGAAGACGGTGATATGCCCGGTTTCATCTCCCCGGAGCAGGGGTTTCAGCTGCAACATGGTGCCCAGCGTCGCCGTGACGCCGGACAGCCGCCCGGTCCGGCGGAGGAACATCAGGTCATCTACGGTGAAAAATTCGCACAGATTATCCCGGTCCCGCTCCAGCGAGGCATAGGTTTGGTCCAGGTTCAGTCCGGCCTTCCGATCGTCGGAGGCCCGGCCCAGGAGAAGACCAATACCAAACCCAGCGCCCATGGAATCCAGCACCCGCACTTGCCGCTGGGGGAATTCCTCCATCAGGGCTTGAGCAGCCTGCAAACCGGAGGCCACGGTGCCGCTGATTCCGGAGGAGAGCGTGATGTACAGGACATCCTCACCCGCAGCCAGAACCGGACGGAAGGCATCCTCCATCTGCGCGGCAGGGATCAGGGATGTTTTGACCACGCCCTTGTTCCGAAGGAAATTGTAGTACTCATGACCGTCAAAATCCTCGGGATAGGGGGGACAGGTAATTAGCTTTCCCTCCCGCTCATAAGAGGAGGAAATGATTTGCACCTGGAACTCCTCCAGCTGCGCTTTGGGAAGGTTGCAGGATGAATCCGAAAAAATGGCAAAGCTCATGTTGAAACGCGCCTCCGCATCTTGTGTTTGATATTAGTATACATGATTCTGGAGAGCATGTAAAGACGTGAGTTGTAAAAAGTTTGTGACTGGGAGGACGCCGGTCTTGCAGCTACATGGGAAATTGTGCTACAATGTACAAAAGTTCCGAGGGAGAAGGTGGCTGACGCAATGACTTACGATAAAAAACAGGTGGCAGACCGGCTGTGCTACTGGCGGGAATTTATGCAGAGCTTTCACCTGCCCACCTGGGAGGAGCTGCCGGATCTGGAGCTGTACATGGACCAGGTGGTGTCTCTGGTGATCCGTTATGTGAATTTGCAGCCCCATTCTGCGCTGAAGGACTCCATCCTGACGGCCAGCGCAGTGAACAACTATGTCCGGCTGAAGCTCATTCCTCCACCTGTGAAGAAACGCTACAGCCGGATTCACTTGGCGTATCTTATTGTGATCTGTTGTCTGAAGGGGTCTATGAGCCTGTCCAGCATTCAGCAGATGTTTCCTATGAACCTGTCCGAGGAGGAGGTTCAGCAGATTTACACGAACTTTGTGCACCGGTACCGCACCGCCTATTTGCGATGTGTGGAGCAGCTGGAGCAGCTGTCCGAGCCGGTTTTGGACCCTGGAAACCAGGAAACCAGCCAGGTGGAGAGCTTGGTCCTCACCACGGCGGTGGCTGCCACCCTGTATAAGCTGGTCACCGACAAGCTGCTGGCTCTGCAGCTACCTCAGGAGGAGCCGGCTCATTGAAGTGCCTTGGGAGGCAAGACGATGGCAACAGGCACCGGCGTGTGGAAAAACGCCGGTGCCTGTTGCTGTATTTCGAGGGGCTATACGTACTGAATTTTCATACTGCCAAAGCTGACCTCCCCCTCCAGCCAGATGGTCGCCTGAGGAGTGGGGTCCGGCTGACCGGAGACATCGATGCCGCCGCCTGTACGGTCCAGTCTGTTTTCAATCCGGTACCGGCTGGGTGCTTGGATCACCAGGTTGCCAAAGGCAGCGTCAAAACACAGCCGGCAGTTCGGGACAACCGATTGGCAGCCGGTGAGATCCAGCACCAAGCTGCCAAAGGCCATATCGATGTTGCCGCCCTGAAGCTCCTCCGTCTGGACCGTGATCCGGTCGGAGCAAAAGGCAAAGTCCCCCCGGATGTAACCGGAATTATTGACATAGGACCGCCGTGTTTTGTCCTCACTGTGGAAAGAAGCTCCATTTACCGTAACGTGAGGGCGTCTTTTTTTCCTGTGCTTGCGCCAGCTGACGCGGTCAAACACCATGGAAATGCCCCAGAGAATCAGCAGCAGCCCCAGAACCAGAGGCCAGGTGATGAGAGAGGGGATGACGCCCAAATTCACCAGCAGGAAGTACAGGCCCGCTGCACTGGCCCCAAGCCCGAAAGCCGAAAGGTGGGAAGTGCAGGAAGACAGGCCCAGGCACAGGAGGGCAGAGGGCCAGGCCACAGACCAGAGCCATACATCCAGTTCCAAGTAGATTGCGGCGATGTAGGTAACGCCAGTGAGGATCAGAAACAGTGCAAACCAAATCCCGCTGTCTTGCAAGTTTAGATGGAAACCGCTTTCATCTGCATCCTGGATGACCTCCTCCACCACTTCGCCCACGTGGCTTTTCCGGGGCTCTTCCGCCGCCCGGGGGACGCCCAGCAGCTCGTCTGTGGAAATGCCAAATAGCTCTGCCAGACGGGGAACTGCGGTCACATCGGGGCAGGATAGGTCGTGCTCCCATTTACTCACCGCCTGGGCGGTCACGCCCATTTTTTCAGCCAGCTGATCCTGTGTCAGTCCCAGCCGCTTTCGGTGGTATAAAATTCGCTTGCCCAGGGTCAAGCTTGCCGTGTCTTCCATGTTGAAAACCTCCTGTTGGATTTGCCTGTACTATGCCACAAAATCGGGGAAAAAGCTATCACCCATTTGTTTATTTCCAGTATTTTTCTCCCACAACGGCTGGTTGAGGGGGCTCCAACGGGCGGTTGTTTTTTTGAATTACAGAACTTTTTGCGCCCCAGAACGCGAAAAAGCGTACCGAATGGATACGACTTTAAAACTGCCCCAGGAGTCCGTCCTTGTAGAGGCCGGTGATGGTGACATTGCAAATTTGGTTGTGCAAACCGTCTCCCGGCGCGTAGACCTTGGTGTAGGTGGGGGTGTGACCGGTGTAGAGGCCCTCTCCGACCGATTCTTCCCAAAGCACTTCCTGTGTGGTTCCGATTTGCGCAGACAGATAGGCTTGCTCCAGCGCCCGGGCGATGGCAATGGCCCGGGCGCTGCGGGCCTCTTTTTCCGCCTTGGTCAGCTGCCCCGGCATCTTGTCCGCAGGGGTACCGGGACGGCGGGAGTAGGGGAAAATATGCATCGCCGCAAAGCCGCACTGCCGGCAAAAGGCCAGGGACTCCTCCAGTTCAGCCTCGGTCTCGCCGGGGAATCCCACGATCAGGTCTGTGGTGAGGGCGCAGCCCGGGAAGCTCTCCCGGAGGAGGGCCACACTTTGCGCATAACGGGCGGTGTCATACTTCCGGCGCATCCGGACAAGGACGGTGTCGCTGCCGGACTGGAGACTCAGGTGGAACTGGGGGCACAGGTTGGGGAAGCGGGATAAGCGCAGGCAAAAGTCCCGGGTGATAATCCTGGGCTCCAGGGAACCCAGGCGAATCCGCACATTTGGCACAGCGGCACACAATGCCTCGGCCAGCTCCGTCAGGGTTTGACCGTTCTTCAGATCCCATCCCCAGGATGCAATTTCAATGCCGGTGATCACAATTTCCCGGTAGCCTGTGGCCGCCAACGCCCGGGCTTGGGCGACGGCGGCGTCCAGAGGCTCTGAGCGGACAGGGCCGCGAGCATAAGGGATGATGCAGTACGAGCAAAAGTTGTTGCACCCATCCTGGACCTTCAGCATAGCGCGGGTACGGGTTTCCAGGCCCCCGGCGGGGAGAATTTCAAAGGCGCGCCGTTGAAGTGCCTGATCTATCTGCTCCAGGTGGGTTCGCTCTTTGGCGGCCAGGAGCATCATGTCCAGGAAGGCCTCCCGCCCGGCGCTGCCTGAGATCACGTCCACCTCCAGCTGCCGCACCGCCTGCGGCTGCACCTGGGCATAGCAGCCGCATACGCCTACAATGGCCTGGGGATTTTGCCGGCGGCAGCGGCGAATGATTCCGCGATTTTTCTTGTCTGCCACGGCGGTGACGGTGCAGGTATTGATTACATAACAGTCGCAGGGCTCGTCGAAGCTGCCCAGGGTATGGCCCATGGCCAGGAGCTTCTGCTCCATGGCTTGGGTTTCATATTGGTTGACCTTGCAGCCCAAGGTATAGAATGCAAACTTCATGTTAATATCACCAAAAATCTTCAAAATGTCCCAAAAACCTTCGCTTAAACTGCCAATTGAAACAGGGCTGGCTCGTGCGATATAATATACGGTAATCAGATGGGGAGGATATAGACTCCGCCTGCGAAACAGAATTTCCCGGCCCGCTGCCGGCATAGCTTTGGAGGTTACCATTTGTGTGTGAATTTGACATTAAGCTCTCCACGGTGGAGGAGGTCAAGGCCTTTGTCCAGGTGGCGACGGTACAGCCCTTTGAGGTCTATGTTACGACTCCCCGCCAGAAAGTCAGTGCCAAATCCTTCATAGGGATGTTCAGTTTGGACTTCCGTCACTCGCTCCGGGTCATTGCGGACTGCACCCAGGAGGAGCTGGAACAATTCTTGCAAGGTGCTGCGGCATTTTTAGTGCCGGAAGCGTCATATTGATTTTGACATATACATATGGGGTTACCGCAAAGCTTGCTTTGGGGTAGCCCCATATGTCACATTTCTGGGACAACCTTCTGGGGGCGGTAAAAAATCATACTGAACCAGGTGACGACATTGTCCCCATACTGGAAGGGAACGCCACACTCCTGCGCAGTTTGGGTTAGGAGAATGCCATGGCTCTCGATGCAGGGGTGCATACGCTCCGGGTGGCGGCAGGGGCCGGTGGGATAGGCACAGGAGTCGCAGATGGCGCAGGCCTCGGTGGAGAGTGTGTAGATTTCCTGCCCTTCGGCCCGGACCATGGCCTCTACCTGACGGGTGACGGCCTCGTGCTCTTCTCGGGTGGCCAGGGTGGCAGAGATGTCGGAGATGTCGTCTACCTCCGTCACGGTGCAGATGAGGAGTACGTTGGGATAAGCCAGGCACTTGGACCGGCAGAATTCCACAGTACCCACGGCTGGAGGGCAGGCCCAGGTTTTCCCATACATTTGGCATTCGTGCTGGCAGATCCACCGGACCCGGTCCGTAAAGGTTAGCTCCCCCGTTTTCAGGAAGAAATATCCGTACAGAGGCAGCTCCGCCAGCTGCTGTTCCAGGTGCTCACAATTCATGGCGGTCCTCCAAATACTGGAGAAATGCGGCACAGCCTGCTTGAATCTGGTTGTACACACCGGAAAAGTCCCCAGTATACCAAGGATCGTCAATGTCCCCGGGACAGCTGGTAAAGTCCAGCAGCCTGTGACATTTGCCAGCCCGGTCCGGCCCAACCAACCGCAGCAGCCGAGGCAGATTGGCTTGCTCCATATACAGGATGTAATCGTACCGGTTATAATCGGCAGCACAAACCTGGACCGCAGTCTTCTCTTCACAGGAGATGCCATGAGCTGCTAAAACCCGCCTGGCCGGCGGATAAACCGGGTTTCCGACCTCCTCCCGGCTGACTGCAGCGGAGGCAACAAACAGCCGGTCCAGCAGACCCGCCTTCGCCGCCAGGTCTTTTAGGATAAATTCACCCATGGGGCTGCGGCAGATGTTGCCGTGGCAAATAAAAAGCACTTTTTTCATGTTTATACCCCTTTATAAGCCTTTACCGGCCTTGAAAAGTTCGGATTTTTCAACCTCCGTGTGGTATGAAGGTTTATAACTCTACGCATCTCCACCCAAATTTCCGGCCATTTGTGGCGAGAAATGTGGCGAGCCGGAACGATTGAAAACCGAACTTTTTCACCCCGAACACTTTTTGCGCTTGGGCGGCTGGATTTCGCTGAAGCTCAGGATCTTCGCCATGGATTCCTCGGCCTTTTCATAGCTGTTGTGGGCATACACGTTCATCGTCACCGACGCGTCCGAATGGCCCATCAGATATTGGAGGCTCTTTAAATCCATCCCGGCATTGGCCATGTTGGTGCAGAAGGTGTGCCGGAACACATGGGGCGTGATGCGCGGCAGAGGGATGATGTTTTCCTCGTTGTACTTCTCCCAGATGCGCTTGACCGCGTGCTCGATGTGCATAGCAACTTTGGGGTTGCCGTTCTTGTCCAACAGGATAAAACCCGCGTAGCCGTCGATCATGATCTCCTGCTTGGGCTTTGGACGGTTGGCAAGAATGTTGTAGAGGCTTTTGCACACCTCGTCGCTCATGGGGATGAAGCGGCAGCCGCATTCGGTCTTGGTTTTCTCCACATAGCGTTTGCCCTCGCGGGTCCGCACCAGCTGGTGATCCACCCGGATCTTTCGATTCTCAAAATCCAGGTCCTCCATGGTCAGGCCGCAGAATTCGCTGACCCGCATCCCCGTACCCAAAAGAACGTTGATCTCGTCCCAATAACGGCAAAAGTGATCGTCTTGCGCAACGAAGTCCATGAACAACTTTTGCTGCTTGGGCGACATGGCAATGCGCTTTTTCGTATTGTTCGGGATCACGTCCAGCCGGGAGTCAAAGGGATTCTTGCGGATGATGTCCTCCGCATAGGCCATCTGGAACGCCGGTTTGAGAACGCCCCGGATGCAGGCAATGGTTCCGTAGGCGTACCCTTCATCGTAGAGATGGATGATGAACAGCTTGCCGTCAGAGATGCGGAGATTTCGGATTTTCTGCTGGCCGAAGGGCTGCTTTTTCATGAATTCCAACACATATTTGTATCCAATCCGGGTGTTGTAGCGCACGCCCCGTTTCAGGGCGATGTACCGCTCCAGAAGCTCAATCACCGTCGTGTCCCCGGCACCGTAATGGATACCGTCCCGGCGCATCCCGGCGATCTCATCTTCCTTCTGCCGCAGTTCCTCCAACGTCTTGGCGTAGACGCTGCACCGCTTTTTGTTCAGGTCGGTGAACCGATACTCATAGGTCTGGTTTGGCTTTTCGTACTCTCCGGTCCGCAGAACTCGTCCTTTGCTGTCTTTGCGTCTGCCTGAGTTCGTCTGCTTTTTTGACATTTGTAGCTCCTTTCCTGCCGGAAAGAGCCCTGATATGACCTGTTTATTGTAGCATATCAGGGCTCGATTTTCCATAAGTCCGGCAAATATTATTTGTGGTATGGCTTAGATGGAGTAGGCACCCTCCAGATATTTGTCCAGCAGCTTCCGCTTGATGAGCCGCTTGGTGCCCACCCAGAGGACGAACCCGCAGCGCTCATTGTTTGTAATCTCCCGCAGCTTGTTGATGCCGACGCCGGAGTAGGCTGCGGCCTCCTCCAGTGTCAAATTACTTTTCTCCCAAATCGGGACTTCTTTCATAAGCAATAATCCTCCATAATAATGAAAATATCGTAAATTCTTTGTGCAAAGCATTGCGTTTTTCGTGCAGATAGCATATGCTATAAATACTAACAAAAAAGAGAGATGATCCTATGGCTAGCCCCACTACCAATATCAGCATCCGTATGGATTTAGATAATCAGCCCAACAAGGAGACTGTTGCCGCCATGTTGGAGGCGGAAAGGATTGCGAAGGAGCCATCCGTAAAGGGCTATACCGACCTGGATGAGCTGTACGCAGACTTAAAGGATTAAGAACCGTCGTATGGGAGCGGAGCTCCTGTGCGGCGGTATCTTTGTGCGCCCGGTGAGCGCACGTTCTAGCGGGTGAAAGACCCGTATCCGCCCGG
>OGXX01001107.1_pt1 | contig 28268 bp, 35 predicted proteins | sample 1576301 | NCBI WGS metagenome assembly OGXX01 (sample SAMEA3541469, study PRJEB24748) | human gut metagenome | biome: human gut; feature: human-associated habitat; material: faeces | place: China | collected 2012
ACCATGTACAGGGCGATAAAAAGATGCGACTTTCCCAGCCACAGCAGATGATGGCTAGCGAGAGACATCTGGTGCAGGAAGCTTATGGCGGAGACATTATCGGTGTGTTTGATCCGGGTATTTTTTCCATCGGAGATACACTCACCACGGCGAAGCCGTTGACGGTCTGCACGAGGTCGAGCGACGGTATGGCGTCGGCGAGTGCGCGGTGCACGGCGACGGCGGCAAGCGCAGTGAGCAAGGGGGCGTAAGGATTGGCGGCGAGTGTCGCGTCAATGACGGCTTCGGGGCAGAAAGTGTCGAAAAGCCATTGCTCGGCGGTGTCGAGCCAATGGGCGATTTTGTCGTATAGTGTCTGTTCGCCCTTAACGGCGCATACTTGCTGCGGCACGAAGCGGCGCAGGTCGGTGTCGTTATTTATCAGTCTTGCCATCGGTAGTAACGGTTTTGGCGTCGCGGTTTTCGTCGAGCGTGGTTAATTGGATAAATGGGATAAGGGGCTTCACGCCTTTCCAGCCGTTGAAGCGGATTATGATGCGGTGAACGGCGAAAAGTAGGTCGTGGTACGGTTTCTGAAGGGCCTGGGCGATTGTGTAAAGCTCCCGTTTGTCGGAGCCGGAGTTGTTTGTCTGCGCCTTGCCGGGCACGGAGCCTACGAGGTTGGAGTGAACGCGCAGGGTGAAGCATATCATATTGACGGCCTCCTGTATGTCGCTCTCCCAGTCGCCGCCCTCCTTGTCGGAATCGATCTTGTTGATTACGACGTCGTGCTGCTCGTCGCCGTTGGGGTTGACGTAGAAGGTGGAGAACCACACCTTGCCGGAGTTTTCGGCGCCGGTGAGGAAGTCGAGGATACGCTGTTTTTCCTCGATGATGCGCGCCTGTTGCTTTGCGCGGTCGGTTATGCCCTCGGATTTGAAAATTGAATCCCAGTATTTCTGCGACACTTCGATGTGGTATTTGAGCGGCGCGGAGTTGCGGAGCTTCGCTTCTTTTGCGAGGCCGATAAGCCGCTTGATGTTGTACCACTTCCCCCGGAACAGCGCGCCATAGTAAGGTATGGGGTAATATGTGCTGTCGGGGGTTGGTACGCGGCAGACGATGGCGAATTTGCGGCAGGTGTCGCCGCGTTTCAGTCGGTCGCGGAGGTCGGCGAAAGGCGAGGCGGCATCGAGCATTTCGATAATCTCGCAGTCGTCGATGGTGGCGAACTTACGCCAGTTGGCGAAATAAAGGCGAGGTATTCGCCCGTTGGTGTCCGCCGGAGCGAAGCGGCAGTAACAGGCTTCCTTGCGGATAATGCGCACAATCTTTGTGGCCTCGGAGTTGAGAATGATGACCGACACGGCGAAGGCAAAGTGCTTCAAGTCCTGGCACACGCCGAGGAAATATGAAGGGAGGTCGTTGTCGAGGGTGAAATCCTCGACGGCATCGGCGACAGGCGCGGAGGCTTGGGCGGTGTCGTAGACGAGGCCGGAGCCGTAGCAGACCTCGGCATTGAACATCTGACAGGTGGCGAGGGTTTCGTCCGATTCTATCAGGTCGATAATGTCGAAGGGCATTTGATTGTTGGCACCCCAGGGCATATATGCGTGGGTGTCGGAGAGGGTTGTCGGCGTAATCTCTCCGTCCTCCTTGAACACGGGCTTGGGGTCGGTGAAGGCCACCGACGCGCGGGCGTTGGGGAGGGTTTCTACTGAACTAAAAATAAGCTGCTCCATAATCTTGTGGGTTGTGGTGCCACAAAATTATGGAGCGAGTATGTGGAGCGAAAAGACGCGGCTATTACTCCAAACCGAGAGCTTCGCGTGTTAAATTTGCCGGGTCATTGTTTTCACAGGCAGAGGCAATATGTATAAGTTTATCTGTTATAGCCCCTGCCTTTTGAAGACTACCTGTACGAATATATGCCCACTTCCCATTTGCTAAAACGTACCAATTTATGCCATCTACACAAGGTGTTTCTTCTTTGAATGGTGTTGCTTTATCAACGATGCTTTGAAGAAATTGGGCAATCGCCGAAAAATCTTTTGGGCTATCAATTTTCAACTTATATTCAGCCGTTAATACAGGGGGCAATGGTTCTTCTCCATTATCACAAGCATTATTGTATTCGTAAAGCCAGGAAAGTATAGGCTTTTCATAAACGCGATAAATTATGCTATCGCCTTTAAGACATATTCCCATATCCCAGTCCTCAAAGTTCATTATCATAAAACCATAGTCCGGCACACCGTCCAAATCCAATAGAAAATGTTTCACTATTTGAAATCTTTCGTTGTCGACGTTTTCAAATGGTTTCGCCTTTTGTTGGGCGAAGCCGACAAAGGAGATTAGTATGATGAAAAGAAGCGCGAGTTTCTTCATAATCGGAAAGAGTTTGAATTATGTGAGGCAAAAATACGCGAATAATCAGTAGTTAACAAGTTCTAATCCTCCGAATACCGCAGCAACTGCAAATATCCATGAAAAGATTGAGGGTAAAATAGAAATATAGGAGGGAACTTTACCGTATAATTTCAAAGAGCCAATGAAGCCCAAAATGAGCCATATAGAATATGAGTTTACAAGAATCCACGCAATCGAGGCCAATTCAGGATGCTTAACTCTATCCATAAAGAGAGAACCATAGAATACAAGAGGGGCTGCGATAATGGGAATAGCGAAAAGGAACGCTGCTACAAAAAAACTTTTGGCTACATTATGTTTTTTCAAAAAATGTTTGCCGAAAAAATATATACCGACTATCGGCCCAAAGAAAGCTAAGGCCGTAATAGTGATAAAAAATATAGCATTGATATTGGGCGTTTCCATACGCAAAGTTACGAATAATCGGCGAGATAGGCGGCACGATTATAGGAAAACTTCGAGGCCGTTTATGCGGAAAATGCAGACGAGGCGGATTTTACGGATTTGGCCGGAGGCCAAGACCTTGAAATTTTGGGTGCCGGAGTATCTTGCGGCGGCCTTGTTGGGGAGCGCGATGCAGTTATGCAGATGCACGATTTCGCCGTTTCGTTTCCAAAAGGAAATATCCACGGGGTCGCCGCTGTGCAGCATAGTGAGTGCCGTAGTGTAATGGATTGCCTGTGCCATCAGTTGAAAGGATTTTTGTAGGTGTCGTTATGTATTCGGTCGGAGTATCGGAAGCCGCTGTCGGGTCGCACGGAGGTACGGCGGTAGGTGAACTTGACTTTGTTGAGTTCATCGTCGCCGTCCTGAACCTCACTGGTGCTGTCGGTGATAAGCACCGGGGGGAAGGTTTCGTTAAAGAGATCATCATCGTTATACGGGCGGTCGACAATGCGCACGTCGCGCGAGGCGAAAAGCTGCGTAAGCCATCGGGCGGTGTCGAAAGAAAGGTTGTCGGCCTGAAAGTCGAAGGATTGCTCAACGGATTGGTCGTAAAGGCGGAGAGAGTCGGCGCAGACGGCCTCGGAGCGTTTCACTTTGGTTTTTGCGGTGGTGTCGCCGGTGAGTTCGGCCAGTTCGGGGCAGTTGAACATATTGGTGAACCAGAGCCGGAGGTCGGGGGTGGTGTCGGAGAAGTAGACGGTAAGGGAGCGACGGCCTATGTCGACGGTTACGCCGAGGATTTCATAAGGCGTGGCGTTGTAGTATTTGGCGGTCTTCCCGTAGAGTGCGGCACGGCTTACGGTGAGCATGGCGAGGCGGTATTTGTCGCCGTAGCCGGTATATCCGTCGGGAGAGAATATGACGCGGATAAGGCCGGTGTCGCATCGGCGAGTTATGATGTGGTATGCAATCAGTTCCTGATCTTCATATTCGAGAGGCGGCACGACGTAAAATAGCGGCACGGGAATATCGGGCGTGGCGGTGATGATGCGGCGCGAGGTGAGGAACTGCTGCCATATCACGGCTCCTGGCTGCAGGTCGGTGTGGCGGTCGCAGTAGAGGATAGAGAAAGTACGGGAGGCGGAAGTGGCGTCGGCGGCTCGTGCCGTTAGCCGGAATGTGGCGAGTGGCTGCTCACGGAGCGACATTTCGGTTTCGATGAGGGAAGCGAAGTCGTGGAGGGTAACGATGCCGCCGTATGGGTAGTAGGTTTCGGAGAAAACAGGGTTTTCGACGGTGCCGGAGAGTATAAAGAGCGATATATCCACGGAGGCGGCGGAGGTATTCACGGTTATGCGCTCGACGGCGGAGGAAAAAGCGAGGTCGCCGAAGTTGAGTTGTATCGATGTTGCCATGCCGCAAATGTATTGCGCCCCGGCTGCCGGGCAAAAGACAGCCGAGGGCTGCGCGGTCAGGGGATTGCGATTTTATACAATCCCCATTTGTCTTCGGCGCAGAGGTGAAAAGCCAGCCGCTCGGAGGGAGATTCCATATAGCGGAATACCTCGCCGTCGCGCCATGAGTAATAGAGTGCGAGGCGGAAGGCTTCGTGGCTGCCGCAGGCTTCGATTTGCCATGAGCCTTTATCGGTGAATACTTTGTAAATCTTCTTTTCCATATCATTTCGATTTATCGGGATTATAAAAATGAGTGGGGAGAGAGGGCAAAGCCGAGGGCGTTAACCCTCGGCTGCGGCAAGCTGCTTAAGCTCGTTGAAATGCTGCTCGGATATTGATGCGCCGAGTTCGCGCTTTTTCCAGAGCATGAAGCGCATAGCCGATTGAGGGGTGCGGCAGTTGCAGCCTATGTTTTCGTCGGGCATCACGCCGAGAAGGTAGACGTAAAATCCGTTGTTGCGCGAGCGTTTGAACACCAGGAGCTTGCTCTTTTGAGCGGTGGCCTCGGCAGCGGCTTCGGGCTTCTGTTCGGGGGCGACGGGGGCTGTGGCCTCTTTCTTGGCTGCGCTCTTGCGTGTGCGCTTCTTTGTCTTGGCGGTCGAGGTGGCGTTGGCGGTTGCTGCTGTCGTGGTGGTGGCTGTCGTTTTCATTTCTTTGAATTTTAGAGGGTTTGTTACTTGCCCCGAAGGGCTTATTGAATTTTTACGTTGCAATATCAGGGAGCGTTCAGAAAGCGGCGAAGCAAAAATTTCCAGTAAAATTTCAGCCGGAGGCCGTAGAAAAAAATGAAGCTGCAACGTAGCGAAGCGAGATTTTTATTGAAATTTTGCGCAGAAATCATCGCCTGTTTTGCGGCGGTGCGGTGAACCCTACCTTTGCGACAGGAAAAATCACTATGCCCTGACGGATCAGGAAAGTTACAGCCGTCTAAAACCCGGAGGGAGAAAACTTGCCTACGCCACTGCGCAAGCGCGCTGCCTCCCCGACCGATATAAACAAGCACCCGACAAGGGCGTTCCCGATGAAAGGCAAGCCCCCCGGCCACGGCAGCCCGGAGCGCAACGGCGCAGTCGCCCGGCGGTGTCGAAGCGGAGTGTTCAGACCGTTGCCAATAACACCGATGTTAATGTGTCTTTATGGCGTGGTGTCCGTAGAGGATATGGCCGCTGCCTCGGCCCAGGCTGTGCGCCTCGTGTCTGTCGGGAAAAAGCGTGTGCCCGGCAACCGATTTCCACCGTGCGGCATCGACGGGCATAAGCAGCTTGCCGCCGTGCGTCGGCTTCGGCGCGCCTCTCTCCCCACGGGATCGGAAAGTCGAGAGTTGAGGGTCGAGAGTTGAGGGTCGAGAGTTGAGGGTCGAGAGTTGAGAAAGTTTTCACCGGCATAATCCGGCGGAGTATGGGAAGGTGCAATAGTTGGCGCGGAGCGTGTCGGAGCGGCAATAGGTAAACCGTGGCGGCGTGTGTCGGCAAAAGGAGCGTGGGGAAAGGCTCGCCGGTGGTGGCGAGCCTCCCTTTGGAGGTCGGAATGCTTTATGCAATCTCGTAAACCATCGTGTAGTCGGCGTTGCCTACCATATCGGCTGCGCGGTCGGAGGCTTCTTCTTCGTTGCGGGCTTCCACATATACCGTCTGGCTGTCGCCGTCGAAGGTGATTACTTCCACCTGGTATTCTTTCATGCGGTTGGAGCGAGAGGTGGTGCTTGCTGCGAAATTCATTATATGTGTCATTGCCGTAAGATTTTGATTGTTATTACTGTGCGTCGGGGCGCGTTTGATTTTTACGCGCAATAAGGAGGGAAGTAGAAAGAGCGCAAGCGCAAAAATTTCAAGCAAAATTTTACCCCTGCCGTGGCGTAGCAAATACTACCCCTGCAAGGGTGTGGAGATTTGTAAAAATTTGAGCGGAAATCGGAGCCTGTTTTGCGATAGCTCGGTACGCCCTAACTTTGCAAAGTGAAATATCAGATGCGTACCCGTGCGTGTTTACAAGTAATATCAGTTAAAATCAGGTCTGCAAGAACGGAAATGACGCGATATAATGCGCGGTAAGCACTGCCTCCCGACCGTATGAAAGACCTATGTGTTTATGTTTAAGTAATTGCCCGACGGCAACGGCCATATTCCTTGATGAAGCCCGTAACGCCGAAGCTGCCTCACTCCTTGATTCAACAGCCGATAGGAGGGGCCACGGAAATACACACCGCTTCACCCCCCGGCATAAACCGGCCTCCAAAGGGAACAGATAATAACGGCACAGCCTTACCCACGCGACAACTCCGACACTCGCCGCCGCTGCCGCTTGAAAAAGAAAGACCGCCCCGAAGTGGAGCGGTCAAATGCGATAGGGATAACAGCCCTTATGGGTTGAGATTTGAAGCTCAACGGCCACGCCGCAATAGCCCGGCGGCAGTGTCGCATCGCCAAAGTCAATTATTTGTTCCGAAATATTTTATGTGAAATAAATAGGGCCTAACTGAACTTGTTTCGTTTACAAAACCTATCTTTGACGGGATAATAATATTAACTTCACCACCATTGCCAACTCCATACTTAATGGGTAATTGCATTCCATCACCCCACTGTTTGGTAATATCGTCATGACCTCCAAAAATGAAATAAGTAACATCTTGTGTCAGACTATTGAGGTTTCCTGTTGATTCGCCAAGTGAGCCAGACAACAAAAAATGAATAAGGCTCCACCGTTCAAATCTGAAATAAACTTTTTCGCCGTCCTTAAATTGCGGTGTTCCTTTTGCCAACACCTGCATATATGCGCCTGATTCACCAAGTTTATAGAATGGCGCATCGGTTCCAATTTGGAAGTTATTGTCTGTCGGTATTTGGCTTATTACAGACTTACCCTTAAGATATTCATCAATGGCCTCGGACTCCAGTTTAAGCAAATCCTCAAATGTTCCTTGAGCATCCTTTTGTGTGATGGTGATAGACCCTGTATTATAGGATTTGCCTTTGAACACGGTGAAAGCAACTTTACCAGTCCGTGTCGGTGCGTCGGCTATGTCAGCAACACTTATAGAAATAGTTTTGTCGCCAGATGTAACAAGCATCCACGACGGATAACCTGCCGATATATTGAAAGAATCATAGTCGCCTATCAAGGTGAGTTTAACATATTGAGCGTTACCCGGTATAACAACTTCACAATCGTGAACACCTAAAGCAACCTCTCCTTCTCCTTGCAACTGTACGGCTAAAGAGAACAGATTTTCTTCTGGTTCTTCTTCATTGCCGCAGGATACGAAAAAGAGCGGGAGGAAAAGCAGAAGTATTTTCAAATATTTCATAAAAATGGAGATTACGAGGTTTATAAAATATTGGAGTATATTGCCTCCAATATTGCAAAGTTAATGATAATATCCGAGAAAACTAGCGGTTTATGCCGAAAAAATAACGATGCGCCCCGGCGGTGAGGTCGGGGGCGCGGTGGGCTTGATTAGTCGGCTGTCGGAGGGTCGGCGGCGTGTGCCTTGTCGTAGCGGTCGAAAGCCTCGCGTATGGCTTTTTCGATGTGGGGATTGCCGGTAAGAGCCGGGCGCTTCTCGTGACACATAAGGCATGGCACGGTGGCCTCCGGGCGGAGTATGTTGGCGGTGGCGATAGCGTTGAAGATACGCTGTGTTACCTCGATGCCATCGGCATAGTAGTGAAAGGTGTACTCGGCTTTTGTTGTCTTATTTTCCATATCAGTATGTGGTAAGAAGTTAAACTTGTGGCTCGCAAGAGCCTTTTACACTGCCGTGCAAAGTGCGGCTGCAAGGCGCAGGGGTCAAGGGTTAACCGACAAAAATTTCCAACGGCAAATTTTTTCGAGGCAATTCACCTGCCCCTTGACGCGCCGGGGCCGCTTTAACTTTGCGGTGGAAAAGGTCGCCGTGCCACAGACGTATTGCCACATAGGAAAATCAGACAATGCCGCCGAGTGCCACGGATATGCCGGTGTCGTTGTAGGGGAACTTCTCACAGCCGATGTAGAGGGTATCGAAAGCGTCGGTGCCGTCGGTGCGGTGTTCGAGGCGGTCTTCCTCGGTTTCGGCGAGTTTTTCACCGGCTTTGTCCTTGCGGAATCCGAGGCGGCCACGGCTCACCCCGGCAGACTGTATGGCAAGGATTAAATCATCGTTGTTCTGACGGTTGAAAAACGGCATAAGCCGCTGTTTACCTGCGAAGCCCTGATTTATGAGCAGGTATTTTTCATCGTGTCGCATCGGATTGCCGAGATAGACATCTTCGACACGCCAGCCGTGCCGCTCAAACTCGTGGATAATTACCCATCGGAAATCCTGGTCGTTGACGGCATAGTTGCCTCCCAAAGCGGTGCTGTCGTAGTAGAACACAACGGTCTTGTTTTGGTGTGAGGCGTAGTAGGCGCAGAAGTCGGCGACAAGTTCGGGCAGCTTGCGCTCAAACTTTACATAAAAGGATTTTATGATGTTGAGCCGCTTGCCGGAGGGTTGCCCGGCCACAATCCAGTTGATGTTGGCGTTATAGTCCAAGCCTATGCAAATCGGCGCGAGAGGGTTCACGTCGGCGTCCGCTTTGCAGGTTATGAGGTTATGGGTTATAAGGTTATCGGCTTCCATAACCTTATCATCACATAAACTTTTGAAAGCCAAGTCAAGGCTTTCAAAGTCGGAGGCGTTATACTTGTGCCGCTCGCGCATGGAGGAATAAAAACCGTCTTTGGCAATTCCGATCCTCTGACAGAGTATGGAGGTTTGGAAAGTCAAAGGGGTGAGGTCGCGCTTCATCTGCTTTATGTAGTTCTCGCCGAGAAGCTGCAAGTTCTCGATACTGGAGTATTCCTTATAATATACGGCCACGGAGCGCATCTGATTAAGGGCGCGGTCGAGGCGTCGCAGGTGGCCTCGCAGGTAATCGGGAATCGGGGATTGGGATTTGTTGAGTTTGCGTATGCGAGATTTGATGCGCCAAATCTCGTAGACGGTGGCCTCGATAGCGGCTATAAGGTCGGTGTCCATCTTCTCGCGGTAATGTAGGAACCACGAGCCGCGCTTTGTCTGCGGCATATCCGACAGTATCATAATGCTGTGGTTGAAGGAGTGGTGCCCGAAGTGCGATTTGATGCCGCCGTTGGCCGGGAGGGTTTCGTCTTTAAGTTTGTCGTAGTCGATAAACTTAGCCTCGTCGACGAGCAGCCACGACAGGGTGAGCGAGTTAGACGAGCCGGGGCGGTCTTGCGATATAATAATGGCGATGGAGCCGTTGTAAAACGATATGACGTGTTCGTAGTCGTGCGGCTCGGTGATAGGCTTGGCAAAGGATTTCGGAGGTCTGCGCCCGACAACATAGTGAACTCCGTTGATGAATCCCCAGCGTTTCCACGCGGCAAGCAGACCGGGCAATGTATTTGTAAGTCCGTGCTTGAAGGTTGGCACGACGATGCCGCCGGTAGAGCCTGGCATACGCTGCATATTTCGCAACACGAAAGGGGCTGCGATGCTGTCGGTCTTGCCCGTGCGCCGTCCGGCGACGATAACGGTAGTGTTCGCGCCTATAAGCTGCGTGAGGCGTTGAGGGCGGTTGAAGTAAATCTTGCGTGGCGCGGCGGTTTCCATAAAAATGATTAACTTTGCACAAAAGGATAAAAATGTTAGGGCTTTTTCTTCTATTGATGAGTGTACTCGTAGGCTACTGTGTCTATGGGCTGTCGTTATATATAATGAGGAAAATCCGAGGGGAGGAAAGTTCCAATAAGACGGCAAGCATAATCATCGCGGTACTATCGGGATTGGGATTTTGCCAGTGGCTTATTGGGTACTGTCATTGAATAGCACATTTTCTTCGAGGTCTACTTCCTCGAAGTCCACATCATCAATATCTATCGTTTCGGCGCGGTATTTCTCCAGTAGCGCGTCAATCTTCTCCTGTAGATTTGGTATGGGCTTAATGCCGAGTACGGAAGGGTCGTCGGTGGCGGTGAAAGGCTGCGGAAGAAGCTGCTCCCACGGCACGGCCTGTTCGTCTTCGAGGTCGACGCGGTTGTACTTGGCATAGGCCGAGGCCGCGCGCTCCATAGTGCGCGTGTCCTTGCGTTTCTTCGCCATAGAGTATGTTTCGAGGAACATTTCATTGCTGCGCCATCGGTGCCAGTCGCGGCTCGCCGCCGACAGCGACGGAAGAAGCTGCTTAATTATGGCGAGGTCGGAGTAAGCGGTGAATTTCGAGAGCCGGTAGCGGTAAAGATGTTCCTCGACAAACTGGCGATCCTTTGCGTCGGGGTTGGCAATGACCCAGGCGTAAAGGTCGCGTATGCGCAGCACCCGAAGCACCATAGCCTCGGTATATAGCGCGTCCAGTTCCTCTTTGGCGGCAAAGAGAGAACGGCGGCATACTTCGAGCGTGTCGGGTTGTTTCTTACTCATCGTCTTCCATGTCAAGGAGGTTGTTTGCGGTGTTGACGAGCGCGAGAGGCGAGCCAACCTGTGCAAGCATCATTTCCTGTTGACGCAGTTTCACTTTGGAAATGGCCTTGCCGCGATGATAGCGGCGCGACACTTCGCTGTCGCGGTGAGAAATGGCGTTGCGCAGCACTTCGGGGGCGATGTCGAGTATCACGGCTATGTCGGAAATTTTGAGGTATATGCTCGCATATTTCTCGATGTCGGAAAGCTGCTGTTCGGAGAAAATGATGTTATCGGAGTTCATTGGCGGTGTCGAGGCGTTGATTATAAAGGTCGTTGAGGGGTACGGAATGGTTCTCGATGATGTCGAGCACCGAGGCATGGAGATTGGCGAAAATCTCCGGCGAGGTCGAGATAAAGGCACTCTCGGCACGGTTGCCGCGAGTGAGGTTCTGCGAGGTAACGACGGCTACGGTGTCGCCTCGCCCGGAGCGTACCAACAGGACTTTTGAATGGTTGTCGGCAAGGAAAGTGCGGTCGACAACCTGCACTATGAAGCTCCACAGTTTGACGGTCTTGTTGGTGGCCTTGTGGTCGAGCAATAGATTGAAGCGCGATATGGGGCGTTTCTTTTTGAGGAAGAAAAGGCGACGCAGAAATTCTTCGGATATGGAGAAAGAGGTCTGCCACACCTCGGCGGTGCCGGTCTGTTCCAGAATCCACTCCAGTATGTCGGCCACCTGCACGGCATTTGAGAGATACGCCTGAAAAGGCGCATCTTTGAGAGGCCGGAGGATTTCGGAAATGGAAGCCGTGCGTTTCATTGGGGATTATAGCTGTCGTATTTCTGCCAGTTGGAGCGGTATTTCTTATCGAGGTCGATAAGCTCTTTGAGGAAGGGATAACGCTCGCTGTCGGGGCATACGGAGTTTTCGGACGAGAGGTTGCGTAGGCGCAGATGCACCTCGCGCATACGCCGGAGCAGTGAAAGGTTCTCGACGTATAGAGCCTGTATTTCGGGCGGCAGGGCGTCGTGGTCGGCGCGTTTGCCGCGCGGCGTGTCGGAGGGTGCAGCGGTGTGGAGATTGTTGTCGGAGGCGATAGTGGCGGCTTTCGCGTCCATTTCCACAACCTGCGCATGGGTCAGGTCTGCGACGCGGAAGTTGTAGTGCTTTTGCAGTTCGGCTTCGAGGCGCGGCATATCGGGCACGGCCAGGAGGTTCTTATACATATTGACGCGCCCGGTCAACTGCAAGAACATCTTGCAGCCGTCGGCATAGTCGCGGCTGTCGGGATTCTCCCGGAGCCACGCGCCGAGTTTTTCGGTAAATTGGTGGTTCATTACGGCTTATGATTTTGTCTGATACAAAATTATATAGCCCCGGATAGCCGTAAAAAGACAGAAAATGCGTAACTTTGCACAATACAAAAAACGTAGAAAATGAAAAAATCAACCCTAATATTGCTGTTTCTAATGGTTAGCTCTATTTGTAAGGCAGAGGGAGTCACTATCGTTCCGCAATTCAATATTGGAGATACTTTAAGGTATCGGGCAACGACACAGATAATTATGCACCATGAAAATGATTCATTGATATCTGTAACGAAACTACTCCCCTCTATTTTTATAGAGGATAAAAATGATGAAGGGTTCGTGATACGAACAACAAATAAATTAGAAACATTCGAGATTGAATGTTCTGACCCCGAATCAAAAGGTAAGCATCCCGATAGAACGGAAGAATTGAATAATTTTGTAGCTTCACGCATTTTGAAAATTCAATTAGATGAAGATTGTCGCCCTGACTCCATTCTGAATATGAATGAAGTAAAAGATTCTGTGATGAACGCTTACAAAAAGATGTTAGAGCGAGAATTAGGTACGGAAATAGACGCTAACGATAATCCGTTTCTCATCAGCGCAGTCAGAGATATCTGCAATCAAAATCATCTGATAGAAGAACAATTTGGCAATATTCCTTATTTCAATTTTATAGGAATACCGCTTAAATCCGGGAAAATACCGGTTTCAATGGTGCTGACGGATAAACTTCAAAGAATGTGCTACGGCCTTAAAGATTTGAAGATGGAAGTTGTGCAATGTGATGGCGATATGGAGTGCAGCACAGATGAAACAGATGGTTTTTACTCAATAAAAGTTAAGGGTCAAAAAGGGAAGATAGAAGTAGGCGGAAATTTTTTATTTGCGAGTGGCATATTAGAACATGGCCTTTTATGGGTTAAGACAGAATCCGACACCGAAAAAATTAAAAGCATTTTTACTATCTCTCCGGCAAATTAAGCCTTGTTGTTTATCCCGGCGACAAAAACAAGTTTTTTGTTCAGCGGAGCGAAAAGCCGTTTCATGGCAAGCATCGTCTGGCCGGTGGTAACGAAATCATCGAAAACGATAATGTTCTGTTCCGTAAGGCATACATTCATTTCAAAAGTCGCGTTCAGCCGTTGTTTCGACCGGCAGAGCGCGACATCTTCATAAAAAGGAACAGTGAGCCGCGAGGCGATATCGGCGGCAACGAGCGAAGCGAAGTTGTGCTGAAGATGCCGCCGTTTCGGGGTGGTAACGACAGCCCAGCCACCGGCGGCGAGATTATGGCCGAGGACTTCGGCGAGAAGTCCGGCAGTGGCTTCGGCCACTTTTGGTATCATAGCATCGTCGGCCTTGATTTCCGAAAGTGTCTTGCCGTAGACACTGCGTTTCCAAACGGCGAGGAAGAAAAGCCCGGTGCGGTAGGCAAGCATCGGGCGGCTCTGAAAGTCGCATCGTGCGCCGTTGTCGTGCGCCCAGCCCTGCCGTTTCTTTACGGCGAAAAGATCCTTGCCGGATTGAGTGGAAGATAAAACGGCGGCAGTCGGCGTTTCGAGTTCAGGCGTCGTTATCCTGTGGATAATCTCGCCCAAATCCACCGCGCCGCTGCCGTCGTAGGGTGAAGCCATATATCAAGCGGCCTTTTTCGGGTTGATTATCCCGTCCTCGGTGATAATCTCGCCCTCGTAGAACGGTGCGGGCACCTCGTCGGAAGCCTCCACGTTTATAGTGGTCGAGGTGGTACCCGACGCGCCCTGCCCGTTGTCTTGGTTTACGGTGGTTTTGGTGAGCCACTTGTCGCAGCCGACAACGCGGTAGTTGTCGTTCATGTCCTGAACGATGAAAACGTTGTCCGAGTTGTTGAGGTATGCTGCGGCAGCGGAAGCCTCCGCGCCGACGCCGGGGTGAACGGCGACGAGCTTGTTAAGTTGTGTCTGCGAGGGAAGCTCGCCCTGCGGCTCGGAAGTAAGCTGCGACTTGTCGGGCAAGATGTCGATATATTTCCATTTAGCATCGGCTTTGAGGGTGAAATCGCCCTTGTACTTTGCGGAGGTCGCGCGTATGCCGTTGGCATCGCGTTCAAGGAGCGGCCACACCACAATCTCGCTTTTCGCGAGATAGTAGATGCGACGGCGCACACCGGCGTATTCGGGCGTTCCCTGACACCATGCGAGGCTCTTTTGAATGTTGAGGCAAGAAGAAGCTGCGATAGCCATAGATTAAGCGGATTTGAGTTTAACAACTTTGAGGAAGCGGCGGTCGATACTTCGGAACTGTGTGCCGAAGAACATAGCGGCGGCGATAGTCATAGCCCACGGTTCCCAGCGTTTGACCTCCATACGGGTAAGGTCGCTCATGTTGTCGTAGGCGTAGAGCATATTGGAGCCGGGGGTGAGGATATACTTGTCCGTACCTGCGAGGCAGTCGAGGGGCACGATTGTGGTCTTGTTGAAGCTGCCCTCTACAATGGGCTGCTCGTATTTCTTGTTATATGGCACGGAGTTGTGTGTAACAAGGTATGCGTCGTTATAGAAGTCGGCAAACTCCGGGTCGCAGAACAGGAACTTGTGCTGCTTTCTCAGATGCGGGTCGCATGAGCGTTCCACCTCTTTTGCGACATCGACGGCGTTAGTGCCGTCGACAGCCTCGGTAAGCTCGATGAGGTTGTTTTTTGCGACGGAAATGTTGCCGTCCTCCATTTCGCGGTCGAGGATAGTTCCCCAGCCGTCGAACAGGTCGGCAGTCGTGTCGCCGTCGGGGTTGCGCCTGGCGGTGAAAAGAACCTCGTGCAGGTGGTGTCCGAGCGAGCGCATGACGGCGGCGATGACGAGGCGCGCCGAGGGAGCCTGCATCTGTGCGTCGCCGAGAGTGGCGGTGCCGCGCCCTAAAAGGGTCTGAATGATTTCCAGCGGCTCGAAGTCCTCGCGCACGTTGCCGAGGTAGGAAGTAATCTCGCGGTAGCCTACTTTGGTGGCCGACGCGCTGCGGCGGTCGCGTCGGTAAGGGGCGAACTGCCCCGCGCCCTCGACGGAGGGGAGCTTCGTAGGCGCGGTAACTCCGGGCATACCCTGCATATATTTCAGGGCTTCCTCACAGGCAAAGAGCGGCATGAGAAGAAAGTCGGTCTTCCACTGGATAGCCGCCCTTTCATAGTCGGGGTCGGTGATTTGGATAGAGTGAAGTAAATCGGGCATAATGTACTTGAATTTTGGTTACAGAGGGAGGGTTTGCATAGAGCTTACGGCAGTTGGTCGTAGATCTCGCGGGCGCGTCTGACCGATGCGCTGAAAGCGTCCATAGGGGATTCGGGCTTTTCGGGCTGCTGCGAAGTGCTGACGATAGCAGAGGTGGTTTCCGCCGGTGTCTTTTCGAGTTCAGCAACACGGGCTTTGAGGGTGGCGATTTCGGTGTCTTTGGCCTTGATTTCTGAGGCGTTGCCGTTCAGAGCCTTGTCGATTTTTGCAAGCTGCTCCACGGAGAGGCTTGCCGTGGCCTTGTCGCCCGAAAGCTCCAGAGAATCGAGGGCGAGGGCGGCGCACAGTGCCGGGAAGATGATAGTAGACATTTGGGGAGTATTTGATTGGTTATTGATTACGGGCGTGGCGGCGTTGGAGGGCCTGAACATAGCGGCAATGGCCGCGAAGAACCTGCCGAGGCCGCTTTCTCTGTCGACGACGGGCACATTGGGTATAGGCATACCGGCAGCCGCCATCGCCGAGGCGGTGGAATCGGTGAGTTTGGGGGCGGTGTCCTCCGGCTCGTCGGTTATTTCATCGACAAAACCCCATTCGAGGGCTTCTTTGGCCGATAGCCAGCCGCCTACTTTCATAAGGTCAAGGAGTGCTTTGGGGTCTTTGCGGCATTTGGCGGCGTACATGGCGGCAACTCCGGCATCGAGTTTGTCAAGGTCGGCTTTCTGCCTTTCGAGGGCGGAAATTAGGTCGGCCATCTGGTCGGCGTTGAGGCTCGACCATTTGAAAAACTCGTTGGAGCATTTATGCACGAGGTACCAAGCGGCGGTGTCGATGCTGACGTGCTTTGCACCGAGGGCGGCGATAGTCGCTGCGGAGGCGTTCATGCCGACGAAATGCACCGACACGTCGCCGTGCAGCTTGAAAGCGGAGGAAATAGAAAGTGCGGTGGCGAGAGAGCCGCCTGTGCTGTCGATAAGCACGTTAACGGGTTTCCCGGCGTTTTTTGCGAGTATGTAGTCTACATAATCGCGGTCGAAGTCGTAGCCTCCGACGAAGCCTTTCAGATGCAGGTTATATTTGGGCTGTGGCATATCTTAATCGTTGTTTGCCACAAAAGTACCGCAGTAAATAAAGCGGCTAAAAGACACTGAAATTCATGGAAATTTCGTAACTTTGCAGAATGGGAAATCAAGCAATGACATTAGATAAGCAGGTCAGGCTTCTACGAAGCAGAGGCATGACTATTGCCGACGAGAACAAAGCCAAAGAGGTTTTGTTAGACGTTGGTTATTATCGTCTTGGTTTCTATTGGTTTCCATTTGAGAAGACTTACCCGGCAAAACAAAATCGAACACATGAGTTTGTTGCCGGAGCCAACTTCGATGATGCGGTGAAGCTATATTATTTCGATTACAAATTACGGAGCATACTTGCGTTTTATATAAACCGAATAGAGATAAACTTTCGCAACTTCCTGACCTACACGCTTTCCAATAATTATACAGATAACCCGCAGTGGTTTGTCGATGATACGGTAGTGGCAGAACAGTTTGCGTCGACTTTTGACAGTACGGTTTATACGGCCAGTTTCAAACTGAACTCCGTAATCAGGCAACATCACCGCGTCCATCAGGAGGATACATACGCCCCTGCATGGAAAACGATAGAATACATGACATTCGGGAGTGTTATAAATCTCTATAAAGCAATAAAGGATAGGCGTCTGAAGATAGCAATAGCCAATCATTACGGCATACGCTATATAGAGGTCGTTGAAAACTACCTTGAAATAGTAAGGGAACTCCGTAACTACTGCGCCCACGGTAATGTGCTATATGATTTTGTGCCTTTCAAATATATCAGGAGAGGCCCGGCAGAAGTACGGGGCGCCAGGAATTTCCGTAATCTTAACGGCTCGATAGCAGTAGTCCTTTATATGCTCAAACAGGTTTCGATAAACCGTTATAATGAAATGGTGGAAGAAATCAAGGCGCTTATACGACACTACTCACAATCCCCCAAAGTGGCCGAAATAATCGCCAACATAAGCGGATTAGATGCCTCAAATGTAAAATAATCACAACTTTTCCGTTTGAGCCATTGTTATATCAGAAAAAATAAGTACCTTTGCAACATCATAAGTGCAGCTATCGGTTTTAGTCCCGGTACCAGCACTCTAAAAGGGAAAAGAAGCCGCGCATTTTGTCTGCGCGGCTTCGCCTTTTTTATATCTGTCTGTCAAGCAAAAAAGGCCGGCTTTCGCCGACCCACCGAGGGAGAGAGGCTTATGCCTTACCAATGGCGGAACACATAGCCGTTATCCATATAGTAGTCGTACATGAACAATTCGCGGCCATAGGCGGCATAGTCGAAGTAGTTTGCGAGATTGCCCATCGTGCGGTCGAGGTCGTAGCACTCGTCAACGATATGCCGGGCGAAGGCTTCCTCGTCCTCCCACTCGCCGCAGTAGCAGTCCTCGAAGTGGTCGAGGCTCTCGCCTCCCCACTCCACGAAAGCGTCCACGGCCTCCTTGTCGTGGATTTCCGACAGCCGGATATATTCGGCGATTTTATCCCATGTTTCCTGCCCCATGCAGCTTTCACAATACCACTCACGGGGGAAGTTCTCGTAATCCTGAAACATCAGCTCCGGGTCGTTTTCGTCGGCGTGGCAAGCCCGGCAGAAGTTGATGAAGTCCTCGTAGCTGTCGAAGGTGGAGAGGTCAACCCACAGGCCGGAGAGGTCGCCGCCGTTGTATTTGGCGTATGTTCCGCAGTAGAGCGACGGATTTTCGTCGCGGTAGTCGGCCTCGTGTTCGGTGATGGCCTCGCGCAGCGATTCGGGCGTGTAGCCGAGTTCTTCGAGGCGGTCGATGATAACCTGACGGAGAGGGAGGTTGGCGTTAAGAATTTCTTTCATGTCTGTATGAATTGAGGGTTTGAATGAATGATTTCGTGTAAAAGCTCTTTCTTTTACGCTGCCCTCAAAGTTGCTCCCGGCGGTGTTTCAAGACAAGGCTCTGAAAGAAAATACGCTCTGCAAGAGGAAGATTTTCAGGAAGATGCAGTTTAGCCTTGTCGCGCCGCAGGGAGCTATTAACTTTGCGGAGTAAAAGGAAGGGTGCGAAATCAATCATGCCCTCGGTTCACAATGAAAGAAAATCAGCCAGCCGGGAGTGTCGGGTAATCGACAGCCGCGACACATACAACGTACAGCCCGAACCCACCGGGGCATCAACGACACTGCCAACGTCCATACAGACAACCACACATACGCCATACGGCGGCAACGGAGGCGTTGAAATCTCCACCTGTTATTACGGCAAAACATCAACTCCGCGATGCTTGCCCTGCCGACAACGATTCATGTTCCATACGGAGAGAACTTACCACAGCCAAACAGCGAAAGCCAAAGGAGGAAGGAACAGTGCCATATATAAAAAGGAAAGTCCGCCACAAGGCAGACCGTCCGAATAATAATGAGTGGGAGAAGCGTGAGCCTGACGTTTACGGCTGCAACTGCGGCGCACAGTGCGAGGAAGCCCGGCATATCGTCGCAAGCTACGGCCACGCAGGGCAATGAGTGTCTTCGGATATGCCGCCAATGACCGCATTATCCTATCAACGGCTACATCAGGATAACAGCCATGTGTTCAAGTCCTGAAAACGCAAGCCTCCCTCGGTGGGGTCGGCGAAAGGCAGCCCATTCAGAACACGCAAGGCAAAAGCGAGCGTTGCCCCACCGCCTTAACCTCAATCTCCCACACGGCAGGGTCGCCACCGGGAAGGCCCGTCTTCCTTGTGAGCGACACTTTGGGAAATGGCGGCTCGGCTGCGCCGATCAGCCAAGACCTGCCGCTTACGTCGGTAATGACAAACCCCATCTGAATATCTATACGCAGAAATTTCGATGTGCGGAATTTCAAAGTCGCCGTTTCCACGGGCGCGCCGTGGCTGCACTCGCTGACCGCCTCGGCGGTAGCGTTTGCAAACGGCACTTCCTCCACATCGGTATGGGCGGCCACGGTAAGCCCGGCCATAGCCATTTCACGCAGGTTGGGCTGTAATTTCTCGCAGTCGACAACCCCGACAAACCGTATGCCGGGAAGCGACAGTTTAGGTACGAGCGGCGATTTCATACCTTAATCGTCTGTGTAATCTTCAACTCGCCGGAATAGCCACGGGCTTTAAGCTCGTCGATAAGCTGCCGGGGCGTGAAGTTGGCGAGGTCGGGATTGGTGAACACTCTCTTTAATTTCTTTCGTGAGTGGTGGTATTCGCGTTTCGCGGCGTTCACACACTCCTTGCATCGGTAACTAAGGCCGTCGGGAGCCGATGCCATTCTCCCGAAGCTCTCCAGCGGTAACTCGCGGTTACAGCCGGAGCAGATTTTGGTCGTTTCAGACATAATTATTACAGATATTGTTGATATAACGATTATTACCTATATTTTGCACGGTATAAAGCCGCGCTGAACTCGGTACGATTTTTATTCAGTTTTCGCTGTTTTTTCCTTTGTCGCGGTGTCGCTTGACATATATTTTCTTTCTAACCCGGTCGAGGCGTTTCTTGACCGAGTTGTAGTTTGTATCATTGAACTCTATGCCGTGCATCGCCATCCATGCCTCCAGCATATAGTCAATGCGCGAGCCTTTGATGTATGTTTTCACATAATAGTCGTGCAGTTCGAGGTCGAACAGGTCGCGTAGCGTTTCGACGAGGGCGTTAATGCCCTGCGGCGATACATAGTTGAATTGGCGCGGGTCTTTGGCCGGGAAGAAAGGTATAGCCACGGCCACGCAGCCCTGTGGCGCGGGCCGGGGCACATAGTCCGACGGCGGCACGTCGAGCAGGGCTTTAAGACGTTTGGATTCCACGCTGCCGCGCACAAGGCGCACGGTGTACTGCGAGCCGCCGTGCCTGTGGCGGAACCACTGCGCCATAAATGCTTCAAGAGGGAGGTAAATAAGGAAGTCGTTCATATCCGGGTATTTTAGGTTTATATTTTTATTGTTAATTCAATGGGAAAAGAGGTGTAACCGCCGGAACCGCGCAACCGTCCGAGAGAGGCAAAGGCAATCCCCACGAAGCCACGCATTTAAGATATTTTTCTTTCTTTTCAAAAAGAGAAAGAGTAAGGTAAATCGGTTGTCGGCGGTTGCAAAACCGGCAAACGGTGGCTTGCGGTGGCTGTTCGGTTGTCAAAGGTTGCAGACATTAAAGTGTTGATTTATACCGCGGTGGCGGCGGTGGCTGTGGTAACTGTCGGTTTTCAAAAGATTTGCCGAAAAAATCAAAAAGGAAGGCTTGATTGGCCGGAGCCGCCCGCGGGAGGCTTACTGATTTGATTTTCATGCTCTTGTTGTTCTTCCTCCGTCATGGCCGAGGTGTCGGCGGTGAGATAGAGGTGATAAAGCTGCTGCACCTGGTCGTAATCGAAAGCCAGTGCCGTATCGACATCGTAAAGCTGCCGTCCGGCGGTGCCGCCCTCTCCAAACTCCTTTACAGGCTGTCCGTACTGGTTCATCTTATAGAACTTGCGCTTGACAATGCCGAGGCATGGCGCGGAGCGTTCAAGATATTTGCGCATATCGTCTTCGGATAGTATAAGCTGTTTTGTCGAGCGCGCCTTGTCGGTCTGATAATGCTGAATAATACGGCGGTCGCGTATTATGAGTATATTCTTCGGCTCTGAAAACTCTCTTGTCGCGGAAGTGCCGTGAAGCCTCAGGCTCGACACATTGCGGTTAATGCGAAAGTCGCCCTCCTGGTATAGCCGCCCTTCCTGATAAAGCACATGAACAAAGTTCCAGAAAGAGGCCACTTCGTCGGAGCGTTCTGTGATCGAGTGCTGTTCAAGCAGCATATCGACGCAGATATCAAGAAGATTCTCGTAAGAGAAAGGCACAGGGAGGATTTTTTCAAGCGTCCTCAATGAGGCGAGCACCACAACCCAGTTCATATACATACGGTCTGATACAGTTTTGCCGCTCCTGGCGATACGGTTCACCACCTCTGTACGGGTAAGTGCGCAGAAATGGGGGAAATCCTCCACGAAGCGGTCGCGGTGTCTTACTACTTCCATAGTAAGGTGGCACACACCGCGACGATTCAGTTCCATAAGCTCGGCGAAGCGTTGCCGTTCCTCCAGTGTGTATGAGGTCTTGTTGACGGTTATGTGCAGAATACGAGTGAACAGGGCCGGGTCGATAGTCGGCATTTCCTGACCCGACAGGATAACGCCGCAGTTCACGTTGACACGTTCCACATCGCCGTCTTTCATCTTGCCGCGTCCTACGCCGTCCCACATTGATTTCAGCAGTTCCACCTTTCGCCACTCGATAGAGTTCTTGTATTCGTCGAAATGCACAAGGCAGTTGGCGGTCTGTTCCAAAGCCTTGTTAATGGCCGGGTATGTTTCGCCCTCGTAATTTATCGGCTTGTTCGAGCTTGTAAAGAAGCCTTTCATGGCTTTGCCAAGCTGTGATTTGCCCGATTGCGGCTTGCCGAAAATATTGAAAATCGGGAAAAACTCGAACTGTTCAAAAATGAAGTCGCGGAAAAGCGTGGCGAAAATAAAAGCTATCGCCACCTTGCCGTTGTCGCCGAATACGTCGACAAACAGTTTCAGATACTCGGCCATAGACACGTCGGCCTTGTGGGTATAGGTGAAAGATTTCTCGAAAGCGAAGCGCAGCCGGTTGTCGCGGTACATCACCGAGAAAGCCGGGAGATAGAAAATGCCGTAACCCCGGAGGCTCACCATTCCTATTTCATCGACGCGGATAAAACGGTCTGTATAAATGCCGTCGCCGTAAGCGAAGAAGCCCTCCGGCTGCCAGCCGAGTGTGCGGATACGTTTGGCCGATTCGCTTTTTCTGAAGATGTATTCCTCGACGCGCATAAGGTCGTCGATTTTGCCGAGCCACACATAACGCCCGGCAATGTTTATCTTCTTTCTGAACAGAGCGAGATTCACGAGGTCGTCCGGCTCCAGAGGTATAATGGCGTCGTGGCCCAGGTCGTTGACGATTTTATAAAGCCTCGTCATGGAGCCTTCGTCGGGAATATCGTACATAGGCAGCAGAATGAAGTTTGAAAGTCGTATGACCTCGCTCTGTTTGCCATAGGTGCAGTAGCAGTTGTTGGCAATAAAGAATCCGTAGCGGCTGAACAGGTCGCGCTCGTTCTCGCTCTCCGCGCCGTCCTTGCCCGATTCATTGCGCTTGCGCATCTGCGCCGAGTTAAAGGCCAGTTTCCAGGCGGTGCGCTCCTTATATTTCTTGATAAGCTGTTCGAGGTACATAGAGGCGAGTGTCGCGTCCTCTATGGCTGCGAGCATGGCGCACAACTCCTTGATAACCTCCGTGCGTCCTAACTGCGTCGTGGGGGCGAGAAATGCTTTCTCGGCATACCACAGCACAAAATCCTGTTCTTCGAGCGAAGAAAGGATAGCCGGAGTGGTGCAATAGCTGTCGGGGTCGTTCTTTTCGGCTCCGTTGTCAAGCGGAATCTCGCGTACCACAACGCGGAATCCGCGGTCTACGGCCTCGCGTCCGTTCTTCATCACGGCCTTTGTTCCCGGCGAATAAATCTCGCCCTCTTTGGGTATCTCGCTGTCGGGTATAAAACAAAGTGTGTCGGAAATACCTTTAATGGCCTCGAACTGCGTGGCAGTCCACTCCGTGCCGAGGGCGGCCACTGCATTGTCGCTGCCGACAGACTGGAGGCGCAGCACGTCGGGCGCGCCCTCAACCACATACAGGAACCCGGCCTTTCGTGCGGCTTTCCTTGCTATCTCGATGCCGAAAACGGTATTTCCTTTCTTGTAGACGCATGAGGTCGTGGAATTGAGATATTTGCAGTCCGTATTATCGTCAAGGCTTCGGGCGGTATACGCTATCACGCGCCCGAACCTGTCGCGTATGGGTATGGTGATACGGTTGGCGAACACGAAAGAGAAGTGCCCGTCCTCTTTCTTCCTGATCATGCCGGTGTCAAGAAGGGCGTCGAGGCTGACGCCTTTCTGTTTGACGAACTCGAAAAACTCTTTGGGATAAGGTGCATAACCTATCCCGTTTGCCCGGCAATATTCAAGCGTCCACCGTTTCGAGGCGTAAGCGCAGGCGCGTTTGGCCGCAGTGTTGCCAGCCACAAGCGACTGCTCGAAAAACTGCTGCACCGTTTCCAGAGCCGCGAGGTCGCCCTCACGCTGAAGGGCGAGCTTGCGCTGCTCGTCGGTAAGGTTGTGGGGAGCTTCCTCGACGGGTATGTTATACAGCCCGGCTATATGGCGTATAGCGTCGGGGTATGACATATTCCTGTTTTCCATAAGGAATCTCACGGCTCCGCCACCCTCGCCGCAACTGAAGCATTTGTATATGTTGCGTCGCGGGTCGACATGAAAAGATGCCGTGCGCTCGGAGTGGAAAGGGCACAGCCCTGTCCAGCCGGAGCCGCTGCGCCGCAACTGCACGAAATCTTTCACGACATCGTATATCTGCACCGCGTCGAGAACAGCGTCTATCGTTTTCTGCGCTATCATGGCTACACCTGTCGTTTCCAGAAGCGTAAAATTTCGCTTCCGAGATAGAACTTTACTTTGCGGTTTCCGATAGTACGATAGCCGCATTTGATAATTCTTTGCTTATCGGTATAAAGCCGCAGAGTATCGCGGTGTATCCCAAGTAGCTCACAGGTTTGGCTTATGGAATAACGTGCAGTTGCAATAATTTGAGGTTCGGTAGCTTTCATAAACGGGAACCTTATTATTTAACTGTTTCCGGGAATAACACGTCGACAGTTGAGCCGAAAGCAACTGCGATGCGCTCTTTGGCTCTTTGATTAGGCGTTTGCATACCCGACAGCCATTGCCTTACGGTTGATTCTTCGCGGCAAGTGATTTCGGCTATTTTTGATATAAAAGCCTGTGCCGGATTTGGTTTCTCCTTTTCTTCAAGGTAGAGTTCCTTTAGTGATTTTTGCTCCATATAATCTTGTTTACATTTTTTAACCATTGAACAACAAATATATTACGCAATATATTTGTTATATTAGGAAATAATAGTTACCTTTGCATCAAGAAATAATCTTATTGCTTGTTGTTGTGAATAATCACGACAATGCAAAGGTAGCTAATTTAATCGATATAACGTAATATTTGCATTAAATATTGCGTAATAATTACTAAAACTTGTAATGGCACGATACAGACTACTTGAATTGAGAAAAGAAAACGGCAAAACGCAGAAAGAGCTTGCCGCAGCTCTCGGCGTAACACAGGGCTTTCTGTCAAGTGTAGAAAAGGGTCGCAATCCTTTTCCCGATGAGCGAGTTGCCGACCTCCGCAAAGCCTTCCCCGGAGTTGACATTACGAGATATGAAATTGATGAGGAAGAATATCCTCGTTATCTTGAGGCGGTAGGCAGCAACAATAAGTTTTCGGAGATTAGAATAAATGACCCCGAAGCCTTGCGGCAGATACTCGGAATACTGGAACGCATAGACCGCGACGCAGACAAGGCGAGAGGGGGCGATGATGAAGAAATACAAAGATTGCGCGATGACAACGCGCGCCTATGTTCCCGGCTTGATGAGTTACAAAAGAAATACGACGATTGCCGAGATAGGGAGATAGACCTACGAGAAGAAATATGGCGTTTGCGAGAGCTACTAACAGCCAATGGAATCTCTTACATTCAAGAAAAAAAATGATAAAAAGGGCGCGAAAGTTATTGCCACATCAAAAAATATTATTAACTTTGCAGCGTAAATCTTGCGCGCAACATACGCGCAAGCAGGAACGGGCTTTAAGCAACTAATTATTAACCAGTCGTTTACGATTGGAGAAAGTTGTCTGGAAAGCGTGTATACCCCAAAAGGGTATCCCGAGTTCGAATCTCGGTCGCTCCGCACAGATCTCCGGTTTTCGGAGATAGCGAGAGCAGAAGCGGGAGAGCCCGTGGGATTAGATTCGTTTATACACGCATCTTGAGCGCTCTTGTGAGATTTTCTGGGTCCTTTAGCTCAGTTGGTTAGAGCACCTGACTCATAATCAGGGAGTCGTAGGTTCAAGCCCTACAAGGACCACTACAACACAGGCAGTTAGCAACTCGCTAACTGCCTTTTTATTTTCAGAGAAGTATATCTTAGGGGAAAGTTAATCCCACCAACTCCTCGATTTGTATTGTCGCAGTTTGTGGTAAAGGTGCCATGCTTTTCCAACTCGTAGATGGTCTTTTATTAAATCCACATCTTTCACGTTGTTGAAAAAGGATAAATCCCATTTGGAATTAAACCGTGTGGCATTCCGTATATTGACATATCGGTCTAATTCCCATCTGACATTGGGATTTGGCTTACAAAATCCTTGCTCATCTGTTTCAAAGGGTTCATCTCCAATCATCTTTGCCTCCCCATTTTCTTCTATTATGTCAAGAAGTTTGAGGGCAAGATTCATCGATGCAACGTCTTGCTCCCAATTCAGATGATTTCTGTAATGGCTGATACTGTCGCGCACTCTCTTTATCTGATGACGCTCTACGGATAGGATACTGGAGTAATCAAAATCGTAAACCTTGCATAGAACAGGGAAATATGAGAACCACCGAGAAATGTTTTCTCCAAAGCGTTGCAAATTGTTTATTAGTTTCATGACCCTTCGCAGTGAGTGATGTTATTCTGATTTTCTGTTGAATCGGCTTATCCGCTCGTTGACAATACGAATATAATTGCGTTTCATCTTATCAGAGAGGAAACTTCGGTCAACGAGATGCTGCGCTCCATCAGGCAATATGATGTATTTGTCAAGAATCTTATCGATGCGTTTCCTGACCAATCCAATCTTATCGCCGAATCGTTCAAAATCAAGGCGGCATGGATGTCCTGTCCGTTCCATCACATCGCTCTTTTCAATGTCTGGCGACAGACCTCCGTCAAGACCAAGGTCATCGCCGTTTACAACATGAAGGCTGGTGTTAAGAAGATCGTATGCCGGAGCCAAACGATAATCCTGACCACGAAGAATAAGGGAGAAGTTCTTAAGATGGGCGTCGCCGTTGGCATAAATATAGTTGAATACTACAAGTTCAAAGAACCGTTCCATGTCAACCATCCATGCTGCAACATTTGCTTTGATTGCTTTGGCGATATCCTCATAGCAGCCGTTATATTTGAATTGCAGACCGGCAGTCTGTTCATTCTTGCCTATCACTGACGCAAAATCTTCCATCGGTAATTTTGTGCCGTCGGGCATAATGTCGAAGCGACGAGTGATATATACCGGCTGACCTTTAGCGGTAAAGCATAATCCGTTTGCCGCAGTCTGTATGCCATAGATCTGCGATGCAATCTGCATGGTCAAGTGTTCATTGGCAGGAATTTGTTTGCGGTCACGAAGCGTCTTGTCCCATGGTGCCGGTTTCAGTATGTGTGTTGAACGCTCATTTTCTCCGGCTATACCGATTTCTCCAACAGTTATAATCGCAGGAAATTTTTCCTGAACACCCGACACCGAGATGCGGTGCATGGCATCCGCTATCTCACCTACATTGCGGAACTCATCAATGTCAAAACCGAGCAGAGGATTTGCCTTAGCCACTCCAAATAGTTTTTTTGCGGCTTTAGGACTATATGTGGTGAATCCTTCTTGAAGGGAAGATGGGCAATTTTTAATCTCAATCATTGTTTATCCTCCTGATGTTTACAGCACCGATAAAATCCTTGTCGGCCATTGCCTCAAGCATCCCGAAAAAATCATTCTCATCAATTCTAAGACTGCGGCAGATGACCCGACGATTAGCTCCTTCCGGAAGCATGTTTGAGAAAAATGGGAAAAGATGCTCGGAATTATACATGGCAGCTTGTTTGGGTAATGTTGGCGAAATCGGTGGCATATCAGCATTTAGGTATTCTTTGGTATATTGAAAGTAATATCCTGTTCCGGGATTCTGTTCGGTAAGAATTCCGGCTTTTGTATCATTAAAGTAAACTGCGAGTTGTTTCATACTGTCTGCCTTATGCGGTATTCAATTTCAATGCCAAGGACGTCAAGAATTTTCTTGACAGTGCTGAGCGCCGGATTCCCCTTGCCACGCTCAATATCCTTGATTGTTGCAAGTCCGACCTGTGCCATTTCAGCAAGATCCTGTTGTGTAAGGGATAGTGTCTCTCGGCGTTGCTTCATTATATCTTTCAGTTCCATGGTCTGACATAATAAACTTTTGTGCAAAAATAAGAAGAATTTGTGATACCGCCAAGAGAAAGTATGATAAATTATACTTTTGATGGATTTATTTTGATTGGGCTAACCGCTAACGGCAAAAGTCTGTTATGTTGTACTTGATGTGCTTTTTGAAAAATTTATTTTGTGGAATTGTGAAAAAGTATTAGCTTTGCGGCCACCAAAATGGAACAAATGGCAAGGCTGCATTGTAACATACTCATCGACAATGGTATTCAGAGCTTAAAACGCTTTGAATGCTTGGTGTATGTACAGATTCCGTCAATAACAGGCACATCATATCGCAGAACTGTCCGACCGTTTTGTTTCAGTAACCCAACTGACATAAGTTAGCCTCCATATACAGGCTTGCTGAGATATAACGACTGTCGGAAAGTCCATGCCAAACTTCCCGACAGTCGTTTTTTTGTGTCCGAACCGATTTTACCTTCTCCATCGCGATTAGCCGAGGACACATGCTTAAATAATCATAATATCTATCCAAAATGAATTTTAACGAACAAAATAAACTATATAGAGAAAATGCTCTTACCGTTTCCGAGATACACCGACTCCCCAAAAGTCGCGGTCTTGATATAACTGTCGTTTCGGAAGGCGGCGCAGATGTAATCCGCAGAATACATGAAGCGATGAACCGGTTGGTGCCAATGGGTGATGACGAAAGAAGAAGCCTTTGGTTTGAAGTCAAGGGCAAGCGCTGGGAATGGTACAGGCTTACTAACGCCACCTATAAGGATGTGCATTATCTTTACCTGACCGGAGATGAATACGACCATCATGCAATCTGCGACAAGAACAATGGCAACTCTCACCATGGAAAAGGCGCGTGCGTTTGACCCCTTCGGGCACGCGGGACTGACCCCTTTGGG
>OGXX01001122.1_pt1 | contig 27859 bp, 27 predicted proteins | sample 1576301 | NCBI WGS metagenome assembly OGXX01 (sample SAMEA3541469, study PRJEB24748) | human gut metagenome | biome: human gut; feature: human-associated habitat; material: faeces | place: China | collected 2012
CTTTGGACTGGATATGAAGATACTGTTTAAGACGGTGATGACGGTCTTGAAGAGAGAAGGGTCGGTATAGGGATATAAGTGCATGTTTTGAGGGGGGAGTGAATGATTTGTTCATAACAAACAATGGATGGCAAAATTGAATTATGTATACGGTTTTAACAAAACTCATGCACCAATAGGGTTTGGTTCAATAGTCCAGCATTTAGAAAAACGTTATATTGAGCTATACGGGGTTCGACTGTATAAAACAACACGTCGGTTATTGCTGACTAATAAGTGTACACAAGAGATGTTTTGCAAAGTAGAAAATAGGTTGGAGCAACGGGAATATAGTTGCTGCGCCAAGAGGGTACGATAGCATAAGAAAACACTGAGTCGTGCGATGAACACATGAAGAGACTTAGAGAGAAATACTATTCTCCAGGATGTGTAGATAGATAAAAAGGAGCAGAAAGGACAATATTGGTTGGAGAACGTTATGAAAGATAAATTTTCGGTGTCCATGTTCGGACAAAAACGACTGTCCCGTGAAGGTGGGATAGAAATTGTGGTAAAAGAACTATGCACCAGAATGGTACGAGATGGATGTCAGGTTACCTGTTACAATAGATCTGGTCATCACGTGAGTGGTGCAGAGTATGACAATATAAAAAGCGCCATACATATGGGACTATCATTCTGTATCCAGCCGCACGACTTCTTCAAAATCTGTAATATCACTTCGACCGCTCACCTGCCACATACCGGTAATTCCTGGTTTGATGGCAATTCTGGCTCTGTGATGTAATTCATATTTAAGCAATTCATCCTGTAATATAGGTCTGGTGCCTACCAAACTCATGCTTCCTCCTTATGTCAACTCAGAAACAACTTTTAGGCATAAAAAAAGAGCCTCTGATTTTTATAATCAGAAACTCTTTTTCATTCACTCATTTTCTAAAATATAACCTCTATTTTATTATTCTACATATTATTCACTTTTTTCGCAGCTATGTCTTCCATTATCTTTAATAGTATCCCCAAAATTCCCTATATAATTATAACGGCATAGAATCTACAAGTTCCTTAATGGCTGTCGCCTTAAACACAATACCTAATCCTAATACCTCTTGTGTCACAAAATTTGTACCTGTCGGAACTGCCTGTAATTCATTATTCCGTATCATAGTCATTGCAACAATTCCAAGAAGTTTTAGTTTTCTCTGACCTACAATAATTTGACCATTTTTAAAATTCTCATAGGTCAAATCTATGTAAACCGGACTCCCACTCGAACCTGGAAATACTTGAGCATCAATCACAAATTCAGGTTTTCCATTAAAATCATATTGAGGGTGGCTAGCAATCATTCCTGTCCTTATAAGTGGTAAATTATTTGACATATCATATCTACCGTCTGGATAACCAACAAAATACACATTCTCAGCAACAGACAATTCTGGCTCATTAAATTCCGCAAGCATTGAATAATCGACATATCTATAATATAATTTATCTTCCATTGCAATGAAAATTCTCGTGCAATCCATAACCGCAATATCAACATCTGGATTTGGATGGCCTTTAACAATTTGATCTACACCTTGGATATTAAATTCTTGTTTTCGACCATGCTTAGGTTTTCCATTTTCTTTATATGTAAACGAAATCGCAATATTAGGAGTTCCCATTAATACATGCTTATTGGAAACTAAGTATAATTTGTAGTTATTTTCTCCTATAGGACGAGATAATAGAAATCCGGTTCCTATAGATGTTATGTTTCCTTCATTATTTTTGCACTCTATTCTTACAGTCGTATATAATAGTTGCTCAAAAACGGTATTCATAATTTATTTTCCCCATATGCTTTATCCACAAATATATTTATAATTTGTTTCCATTAAAATCAATTTTATCGACATCTGTCAGTTGACCTGTATAATAATATTCTATTCGTATTGTATGTTTTTTTAAATTAACTTCATAATATATTCCTAATTTGTATCCGCATACATTTTCTGGAAATTTTTTAGTTGTCTCATCGAGCAATCTTTTATCCTGTGTACTTGTGAGAGCTTTTAATCTTGCCCTATCTCTATCCTTTGCATCTTTACTAAGATTAGATTTTTTCATTTCCAATGCAATAAGATTATCCGCTTCTAAATTTTCTCCTCTGCTATGTACAAGCAAATCACAATTAATAGTGATTTCCTCACCCTGCAAGCCTTTACAGGTCTTTTTTAATGATTCAAATTTACTACCTATATTACGATTATACTCTACATCAACGAAATAACCCTCATACCCTTTTTTACGAATAACATCATTTAACGCTAACATCAATGCACCACATAATGTTCTCTCGGATACTTTTCTTTGAAACAGAATTTGATTAGCTTTTAAAAAATTTTGATTAGCTTCCCAAAATATCTTTCTAAATTCTTCGTCCTCATAAGATTCTTCAAATTCCTCTTCCATTATATTCCCCCTGTTTTTTCATATAACTCTTTAGATATATATTACCACAAGAAAAATATTTCGACAATAATACTTATAAATCTTCACTCTTCAAACCAAAAACAACCATTTTCTGTTCTTCCAAGTACTCCCCCTTAAAAGAATACGTTTTTTCCGAATCCAATCCCCAGCCAGTCAATGTTTCGTATACAAATTGCTTGCTATGTATTTTGAAGCTCTTATGTAATTCTAAGAAACCTTCCGGTACACGGATAGACATATTGTCTTTGCCATCGCAGGCTACTACTGCCAGTGATTTTTCTTTCATGTTTCTAAGCAAGCATATATGAGAGGGATCTCCTAATGCTGCGATTACACCGACCCCGATGTTAATGGAATCCCATTTGCCCTGTAATGCCAAGGTTGGTACTGGTATTTTCTTCGTTATTTCCATTATCATCGACTCCTTCTTCTATATTTACATTGCTTTGTGGTTGATTTTCTATACGATAATCAGGCACAGTTGCTCCCATAGGTGCTTCTGTACCTTCTGTATTGTTTCCTATTGAATTTTCATGTTCCGGCTGTTGTTCCTTGTTGTAGTTTCCGAAATCTTCAAAAAGATTTAACTGACGGTATTGCTCATATTCTGTATATGACCGTCCAATACGGTTTTTATAGGCATCCGGATAATATTTAACCTGACGTTTTTTTGTTTCTCCTGTAACCGGATCAACAAATTCTTCTTTCTTTGGTGCAAACATAATTGCTTCTTCCATTTCAAAGACAAGGATCAGTCCACGATCAGAAGCTGCTACACGACCAAGCACTTTATATCTGCACTCACGGTTCCACCCCATTAAATGATATAGATTTTCTACAAAATCTACGGATGAGATATTCTTATTCACCCATTTGCCCTGTTTGTTGACTCTGGCCCATTCTACAGATGCACTTTCTTCCTCTGCACAAGGTACAACAGCCAGTCTCTTTTTTTCTGTATTTACGACTGTGAGAACATGTTTTACTCCCTCAAATAACCGGATTGCTGCCATATTAAAGGTCAGCTGTCCATATTTAATACTTACTGCTGGTTTCTTCAGCATGGAAAACTGTGTTCTTGGTGGCAGCTCATATCCTTCAAAGCTCTCATATTGTAGTTCCTCATTCTTTTCCATACGGGAACGTACAAGTTCTTGTATCAGTTCAAACTCTCTTGCTGTAAAACTTTGTCCTTCCTGATTATTTGGTCTGTTATCTGTGGTTTCTCCCATATTCTCACCCCTTACATGGTCATCAGAAGTTCTTCTAATTCATTCACGATTTCCTGCCTGGACGGTATATGTCCTATGACGGGATTTTCTACTACAACTCCTGTTTCTTCTATATCTTCTTCTGTAATGGCATTAATCATGCTGTCCCTCTGTTCCCGGATAAAATAATTAATGCCTATCCTTCGTTTCATCCATTCTTCCGGATAAGCACATACAATAGCATTGTTTTCTGGCTTATTTTCCTGCCCTGTATCTGTTTTGTACTTTACAAATCCAAAAGGCTGGTTACTTTCTTTTTCTACATCGGGATGATTTTTATACTTTTTACCAACAATAATCTGTGGTTCATCCAATGAAAACACAAGTATTTTTGACATTCCTCTTTCTTTTGTAATACCACGGAATTTAAAGCTAAATTCTTTTTTCCAATGTAAACTCTCATAAATCGCTGTAGAAAATGCCCTCGACGAAATAGATGAGACAAGCTTTCCATCTTCTTTTTCCCATTCAAGACAGTTTGGGTTATCTGGTGTTGTCTGCCGGATAATAATTGTCTGGATAATTGGATGATACAATATCTCCACCCATCTGCAATAATTCAGTTTTTCATGGCAAGCCTTACTGAATTTTATCCTTCTTCTACCCACAGTCAATGCAGGAAGGCTCTTATTTAGAAAATAAATTCCGTGTGGAACCTGATACCCGGATAATGCCATGGAAACAACTTTTCCCTGTTCCTCACCTGACCATATCCGGATCTTATGATTCAGTTCTTCTAATTCTTCCTCTTCATATACCTCTTGGCAAATCTCCAGTAAAGCACTGCCATCTATTCCGCCCCAGCCTGGACAGATAGAAACAAAACCTTTTAAATTTCCTTTGTGGATCACCGAAAAATCTGGAACACCCTCTGTCATTTTTCTGGAACTTTTCTTTACCATCTGTGCCGCTAGGGCGATTTCCCGTGATACGATTGGCTCATGATGATCTTCTTCATAAGCGGATACCCTGTCATGTTCATTTTTCTTTGATTTATGCTCAACATAATCAATAACTATAGTTTTTCTGGCTTCCAGATCTCCCCACCGACGCTCGTTTGACATAACATTCATGACCATAGAAGCATTCCAGTCGGTTCTTCCTCTGAGTGTAGGACGTTCCCGTTCTGTCAGGATCTCTGCTATTTCATCACAATCATAACCGCCTATGTATGCAAGAAAAATAAAACGGACTGTTTTCGCTTCTTCCGGCTGAATGATCAGTTCTCCTTCTTTTGTGTGGCGGTATCCTAACAGATCAAGCACTGGATATTGTCCTGTACATATCCTCTGGTCATAAGAAAGTATCATTCTCCTGCTTTTATTTGCTGATTCCCAGTCAGCAAGCATCGCATGGATAGAGAGATTCTGTTTACAATCCGGATCAAGAGTATATATATTTTCTGTCTCAAAGTATACCCCTACTGGATGGGATGGATTCATACTTTTTAGCTGACGTACTAATGTCATACAATCAGACATATTTCTTGCAAACCTTGATACACTGGCACAGAGAATCAGATCAATTTTCTTCTGAGACGCATCTTCGATCATTCTTTTAAATTCTGTTCGATGTTGAGTAGATGTGCCTGACTTTCCCTCATCACTATATATCTCATGCAAAGTCCAGTTTGGTGTATCTCCAACTTTTTTCGTATAATATTTTGTCTGATTTTCTATAGAAGAAACCTGATTTGTACTTTTGGTACTTACACGGGCATATACTCCAACTTGTTTATGTCCTGTATCGGATATGGTTGGCTTTGGTTTTGCTTCCCGGATCACACCATTTCCAGAACGTGGTTTTCTAACACGGTTTCGGATTTTCTCCCTCTGCTCTTCAATTTCATTATGTCTTTTTTCCCAGTCACCTATATCTGAAGAATCTGTAGAAGAAATAACGTTTCCTTCGGTATCTATGATTTCACAATCCTCGATTTTCTCTGTATCTACTTCCTCGGATTCCTCTACTCCATAAATATCTTCAACAGCCAACTTCTCTTTCAACCTCCTGCTTACAGTTCCTGTATTCCCTGCAGTATCTTTTCCTTCCATTTTTTATACTTTGCTTCATCCAGTTTCACATAATCATCTGCCATTTTTTCTAATGCTTCTTTCTGCTGCTCTGGATTCATGATCGTATTAATATGATATTTCTCATCTTCAGTTACCAATTCTATAAGCCCTGGCATTTCTGAAAGAAATTTGAGCAGATAGCAAAATTCTTCACTATTTGCCGCCAAATACGCTTTCGTCTGGGCAGCAATGCAATCAACTTCTCCATTCCGGCAGGCTTTTAGCAGATGGAGCATCTGTGGTCTTTTATATATTAACTTTTGTCCGGTAATATCTACATATACGCCTTGTAATATCCATCCCGGAATCTTATCGCATTTTTCTTTATAATATCTCTTATGATAGCTAAGAGCTGCTTCCTTATTTTTTTCCCATAGCTTTGCTAATTTTACATAACCAGCTACTCTATAATTAAAACTCATTCCTCATCAACTTCTTCCTCTGGTTCAGGCATATGCCAATACCATATTCCCTGTTTTCTGTATGCTTCTATGCCTATTTCTTTTTGCACAGTTCTTATTGTTCTTTCTTTAATTCCAATCCTATCCATTCGCCGTATAATCTCTGCACTTGGTACATCTTCTACCGATAACATGATCCTCAGATACTCGGATGCTTTTTCTTTCTTGGTTGCTTTCTTTGAACATACAACTGCTTCTGCTCTTTTATCAATATTACATTTTCCTATCCATTGAAATCCTTTATCTGGATTCATAACAAATCCTACGGCATTGCTCTCTGGTGCGAGATTAGATTTTACCTGATACATATAACGTATCTCTGGATTCTTTTCATCTCTTGAGATCATAAGAACACTTCTGCAGATTGCTGCTATATCTATACTTCCTAATCCTCGGTACAGTCTTTTTCCTCCAGAAGATTTTGTCATATGTCCAATCATCACCACCGCACATTTATGTTTTTCTGCAACTTTCCCAAGTTTACGCATAATGGAACGGACATGGCTTGCATTCTGCATATCCGCATTAGAAGGCATGAACGCCTGAAGTGGATCTAACACAAGAAGCTTTGCTTGAAAACTCCGAATCGTTTTTTCCAGCCGGTCATCTATAAATGTCAATCCCATATCTGCATCATCTATAAATGCAACCCTGTCACAATCTGCTCCTGCTTCTTCTAACCGTGGTTTTATCGTATCCCCCACATTATCTTCTGCACCTTGATATATGACATTCCCGATTTGTTCCAGCTTTTTTCCATCTGGAAGAAGTCCTCCTCTGGTGAGAGCTGACGCAATATTTATCATAAAAGTAGATTTTCCATCACCCGGATCACCCTGTAATAAGGTAAGTTTTCCATATGGAATATACGGATACCATAACCATTCCACTTCCTGCTTCTCTACAGTAGAATATATCTTATAGTCCTCTTTATTTTCCATCATGCACCTACCTTGTCATCCTCTTCTCACATATCTTCTAATTTCTTATTTTTCTCACTCATGCTTTCCACTAGATCAGCTATCATTGTGTATTCTGCCCTTGTAAGCCCTGATACATCCAACGTTCTATTTGACACCTGAAATCCCAAAAGATAATCTGTACTCACATGATATAAAACAGCTAATCTAATCAGAATATCATACGATGGCTGTCTGCTATCATTTTCATAGGCACTGATCTGCCTTTTATTTACACCTATTATATCTGCAACCTGTCCCTGTTTCAGTTTTCTCTCCTGACGTAGCTGCTTCAATCTGTATCCTAAAGAATCTATCATGTGCGTCGCACCTTCCTATGCGCCATGACTTACTGCACGTAACACAAATTTCTTTTCCTTTATATTATCATTTATAGGTCGGCATTTGGCAGATTCCATTCGCCTTTTCGCAGACCTTTCCCGCTTCATCCGCATGTCCTCGACTAGAAACAGTCCCCTGTTTTGCAGCCTTACAACCTTGCAGCCTTGAAATATATTTTCGTCCAAAACATTGATAAAATGGTACTTTTCAGAGATTTTTATTTTCCTTTTCACTGAAATTCATCTCCTTTTCTTTGCAGCCTTACCTTAAATTTTGCAGCCTTACTCATGTTTTTGCAGTCTTACAAAATCACAACTTTTTTCACTTCTTCGCATTATGGTGACTATGTTCACCATATTATTTCATAATTTCAAATTTTATAATGTAGGCAACCTATTTCTCAATTCCTAGAAAGGTAATTTTGTATATGATTGACTACACACCTCTATGGAATACCATGAAAGAAAAAGATATTTCCCAATATGACCTTCTAAATCATGGTATTGATAAACGTACCTTACAACGCTTACGAACAGATCAGAATATTACAGCTCTGACTATTGAAAAACTCTGCCAGATACTTCACTGTACACCAAATGATATTATACGATTTATTTCAGAAGAAGAAAAATAATACCGCTGAAACACGAAAGATTCTTCCTGTTCAGCGGTATTTTTTATACACCCATCTCAAACATTTCCAACCCGTCCAGCATCATGTCTACATCCATATCAAGTCCGCTTTCTGATCCCTCCACACCACAATCTTCCCTTGATTCACATACCGTTTTTTCATCCATTCTCTTCATTGAGCTTTCTATCTGTAAGAGAAAATTTTTATCGTGCAATAATTCTTCTTTTACCTTTTCTATATCAATTCCTGACATACGTTTATCAGGAAATAGTGCTTTTCCTTCCTTATTATATATCCATGCATGAACGAGTTCCGTGATCAAAGCTGTTTTACATCTCTTTTGTGTTTTTAAGAACTCACCAGCTTGCCTTTGCTTCTCATTTTCTTCATCAAATAATAAAACAATTCGTATCTTTCCCATCTCTTCATCCTTTATCCTCTACGAATACGGGCAGCTGCTAATTTCTCATAACCGATTGCGTTCGCCTTCACATCATCAATAAACTCAATATATTTAAATTCCGGTGACTGTTCAATCTGCTTTTTCAATAATAAACTTCCTCCTCCAAGAAAAATAGCAGGATTTGTTCTGAAATCTGTCACATGTGCATGAAGTTTATTAATAATCATATGTACCCAATCATCTGCCATACGATAAATCTCCTTAATAATCTCCTCTTCTAAAATAGTCTCCTCCCCCATTAAGACCTGTTCTACATCTGAGGAATCCAAATGAATCCCATAATTCTGCTGAATCCTGTTAGAAATCTCAGATCGAAGTACCGCCATACCGGAACGTTCACTTACTCTCACCGATAAATCTGGTTTTCCATTTCGAATCACTAAAAGGTCTACCGTTCCATCGCCTATATCAATGCAGTTTACTGTCCGGTACTTCTTTAACAGACTCGCCTTAAAACACATGACCGCTGCAAAATTCTGCGGACTTACAAATACATCTTTCAGATAAAAACTAACCGGTTTGTCATTCATTCTAAAACTGATGCCATGACGGGAATGATCAATAAAATACTGTTTAAATCCTACTGCCTGCTGCCCAAAATCTGCCGGCGGCAAACCCACTCCAAGAACAACATCTTTTCCTGTAAGGTTAATATTTTTCTTTCGTGCCTCCTGCACAAGTGTGAACAAAGTCAGAATAAAATAGTCATCATCCACCGTTTTATCTGCTTTAAACGGCATTTTTGTTTCCGATAAAGTATAATAAGCACCTTCATATTCCAGAATATCTTCATTCATAAATCGTCCTGGCTGTGCAGTATACCTTACAATTCCACATGGGAACGAAGATGTTTCTCCCTTCATATTTCCATTACCATGATCAATTCCAAAAATTATTTCCGCCATCTGCTCTTCCTCCTGTACTTATACTTAACTGTATCTTAACTTGCTGTTTCATGTACACATTTGTGACAGTTAGTTGCGTTTATATGACACCTACTGACACTTTTATATCACTTTTGTATGTGTTATTATATTTATATTTCACTTATGTGTATGTACATACTATATATCACACTTTTGTGTATGTCAATATTATTTTTATCTTTTTTTGTACCACCATCTGAAAAAAGTATGTTATACTGCTGATGGAGGTATTAAGAATGACCACAGGAGAAAAAATACGTTATTTCAGAACTTCTCATGAACTTACTCAGGAACAACTTGCTTCTCAATCCGGATTAAGCATAAGTGCACTTCAAAAATATGAATCCGATGAAAGGAAACCAAAGCCTGAGCAATTATTGAAGATTTCTGATGCATTAGGAATTAGCATTAATATATTTATGGATTTCGACATCCGTACTATTTCTGATCTGTTTTCACTTTTATTCAGAATGGAAGAACAGGCAAACCTAAGATTTTATAAAGATACAACAACTGATACTATCGGTATTTATTTTGCAAATGAATACATCACTGAAAAGATTTCTTCTTATGCAGAAATGCTAAGAGAAATTGACAGCATGAACCCTTCTCACCAGGAGCTTATGCACACAAAGATTCAAAATGAATTATTAAACGATAATACATCTATACAAGAAGTTTCTGTAATCACTTCCTCTTCTCATAAAGACGCCGTCTCTTCTCTCGCTGTAGAAGAAAAACTTCTTGATATTATTTCTGACTGCACTCCTGCAGAACGGGAACAAATTTTAGATGCACTTACTTTCCTTAAAAACTGGATGAGAACAGCAAAAGAAAAATGATATAGAAAAAGCCCAGAGTTTAAATTCTCTGAGCTTTTCTCTTGTCTATAGAAGTTTCGTCCACAGATTTTCTTTTCTTATCTTCTATCTGGATATACCATAGTATTTCAAACAGCAATCATAATAGTTGATTATTCATGGATTTCTAATGGAAGATTATCCGGATCATGGAAAAATGTCATTTTCTTTCCGGTATAATCGTCTAAACGTACCGGCTCTGTTGCTATTCCTTTTGCATTAAGTTCTTTAACCGTATCATCAACGCTTTTTACCTTAAATGCCAGATGTCTCAAACCAAGTGCCTCTGGATAATTCACACGGGCCGGAGCATCCTTTATAATAAATAGCTCAATCTCCTGCTCTCCACAAGCTAAATCTATTTTATAATCATCCCGTTCCTTTCGATAATTTTCCCGGATTATTTCAAACCCCAGTAAATCAACATAAAAATGTTTTGATTTCTCATAATCACTTCCTATAATTGCAATATGATGAATTGTGTCAAACATTGATTTATCCTCCGTCGTTTTTCCTATAAGTTTATCACAGTAAGATTCCTCTGAAAACACATTAATTCTCTGTTTTTTTCAATTTTTCATACAGTCTAAAAATAAATTCCATGTCCAATACTTTTTTACCTTCTCGTTCACTATTTCCTATGTAAACATGCTCTGCCTGATCTATTAACTCCTGTATCACTCTTTTATCTTGCTGAGCAGTTTCTCCATCACTAAGCAACCAGATACATCCCGTCTGCATTTTAATCACAGCATCCATACTTGGCAATGTTTCAATTTTTATATTACACCCAGAAAGCTGTGCAAATTGAATTACTCGTTTTGTGATATTCTTAAACCAGCAATACTTTTCTGTATTCACGATTCTATATGTCTGTTTTTCTTCTCTCTCAGCATTCTGGATGATATTTTGCAACTTCATATCGCTCTTCTTTTGTTCTAATGTCCTCTCTTCTTTACTCAGTTCCGCATCGTGTTTCTTCATTGCAGCTTTCATCTGTGCAAACCATTTTTCCTGCTCATCATAATAAAAGTGTTCTATTTTCACTTCTTTAATCCCCTTTACATATTCTAAAATATATGTATTTCATGCTTATTATGTAGTGAATATATTCACCATATCGACATATAAAATTTCTAATTCTCAAAATAATGTTTTATTATTTAAAAGCAAAAACTATTGTTTCTAATAACTTTTTCATATTTTCCCATTCCTCCGCTACGAAAATAGTATCTCTATTTTGAATTTGATTACGCATTTTGTGAAATTTATGTTTTATATCATTTTTATTAGAAATCACTCCCTGATACAATGCTTCTTCAATACCATTTGCCTTTTTAATTCGTTTTCTAGACTCCCATTCGATGGGATAATATTCTCCGTTAGACTTAATAATAGATTCTGGCAAATACAACTCAATAGATGCCGCTTTTCTATTAATATCATCAAGCACCATAGAGCCATTAGGTGCAATAGTTGGATACTTACGAAATATTTCAAGTTCTGGATACAATAATATTCTAAAATTGTCTGGCCAGTTCTTCACCTTATTTAGTAACGAGCATTTACTAGCGTATCCTTCTGCATCATTATCAAAAATTGCAATAAATTTGGATCTGATTTTAGAAAAATAAAAAGTCTCGAGATTTTTAATTATAAATGACGTTCCTCCCTCTCTTTTTCCACCATTTTTTCCATCAAAATCCATGAAATAGAATAAGTCAGAAAGATGAGGGTACAAATGTGACATTGCAAATTCAAGAATATCTTTGTCACTTGTTCCTTCAACAAGAACAATTATTTTTTCAATATCTTCCGTTGCTTCCAAAGCCTTTGGTATACAATCATCTGCCCATAATTCCAAATTGGAAAAATCTAATTCTATCTCTGCATCATTTGAACAACATTCCAGTATAAGCCTGTATATATATGCATAATGGATTATCTCGGGATTTAATGCATAAAATGATTCACTATCTTCCTCCTTCAATGCATAAAATATAACCTTATCACATTCCGTAGTAATTCCAATATCATTTAGTGTTCCACTAAATTGTATATTTCCATTTGCCACTTCATAGCTTATAATTTTTTTCATGGCATTTTTCCATTTTCTAAATGAAACATTTTTCTTAATTCTTATTTGATTTCTCTTATCCTCTTCATCATAATCCCCAAACAAATGATATAAAAAAGATGAATAATCCACCGCCTGAGTCATTTTATCATTAAATATTTTTTCCATATTGCTAAGGCTGAAACCGTATGCATCTAAACGTTCTTTTGCACATTGTACGGTTGTTTTATAAAGATATTTAGTATATGTACCTTCCTCTTCATCACAATCATCTACATTTTCATTAGGGATTACAACTAGATTATTTTTTGAGAAAAATAGTCTCACAATATCTTTATCTAAATAATTTCTAAACCAACATAATGATAACTTTCCAATTTTTATTTCTGCATACTCACTCATAACCATATCCACACTTTCTGATTTTCATGATTTTTCCATACATTCTATTTTTATTTATTATCATATCATAAAAAATAGAGTTAATGTATATATTTTCATATTCATACATTAACCCTGTATACTCTATTTGCAAACTTCTGAAATCACACTACAATTTCTAGTTTCTTTTAAGTTATATTACATAATTCATTACTTTCCTTTTACTTTTCTCACAAAGAAGCTGAATAGATACCCTATTACATATCCCACTGCACGAATTAGCAACAATACTGCAATAAAACTACCTATCAAACTTCCAACAATCACGCACAGTGCCATCATCCCAAGTATTCCTGATAAATCCCATCTTGCAGGAATGATAATAAACATATATGGGATTCCTACCGGAACACCATATACCAGCATCAGCCGGAACCAGTCGATTTCTCCATCTATCAGATACAGATACTTTCCAAGCCATCCGATCAATGCCAGCACAGCTATCATCAATATCCCTTTATACATAAAATTTTTAAATGTCATGCACCCTTTGCCCCTTCCATATGTTCTGAGATCACCTTTTGTAAAACATCATCAAATCTTAAAATTACTTCAATCTGTTTTTTATCATACACATACACCGTATCAATCATTGTATCTATAATCTCTCTGGTCAGCTTTCCTCTTTCTATCTGTACCTCCAACTGTTGGACTGCTGTTCTTATCCGGCTTCTGTATCGTTCTTCTTCAATGATCACGCTGGCAAGTGCTTTTTGTTCGGATTGTATTTTTTCGATTTTTTCTGTCAGTTGTTTCTTCACTGTTATATATTTTTCTCTGTTAAGCACGCCTTCTGCATAAGCTTCATACTGATGGATACGCTCATTTTTTAATTTCTCCAGTTCCGATTCCAACACTCTTTGTTGTCTTTTCCCTGTAAAACTATTATCCGTATATTTTTCTTCTGATTCTCTTTGCACTGAATCCAATATCCTTAGTATCCTTTTTAAAGAATACCAGATATGCCCTTCTATCACAGATACCGGATACGCATCTTCAGAACAATGAGAATATCTTCCTGCCTGAGCTTTATGGGGACAATATATTTTTGGATGAATACCGCCATCTGTATAAGCTAATGCCCTGTGGCAGTTTCCACACCGCACTTTTCCTTTCAAAAGGAAGTCTTTCGCACCACGATATTCTGGCTTTGTCATAAACATAATAGATACACTTGCCACTTCATACTCTTCTTCCGTAATGATTGCCGGATTGATATTCTTCCGGATAACGACATCTCGTTCTGCTGTCTTTCTTGTTACTTTACTTCCAACCGCTACCGTATGCCGTCTTCCCATAACTAAAGCACCTGTGTACTCAAACCTTCCAAGAATTGTACGGATCATTCCGGTATCCCAAACAACTTCCTTATCTGGCATTTTATAATTCCCCTGCCGCAGCAATCCGTTCATCTGATTATATTTTCCAGGTGTCGGCACCTTCTGCTCGTTCATGTAATAGCAAATCTGAGAAGTATTGCAGCCTTCCATCGCTTTATCAAATATCATACGGACATATTTACCCGCTACCGGATCTATTTTCCAGCATCCATGCTCTTCATCTTTTAAATAACCAAATGGAGGTTTTGAGCCTGTCCATTTTCCGTTCTTCCATTTCACTTTTAAGGCACTCTTTAATTTTTTGGATATATCCTTGCTGTAAAGATTGTTGACAAGATTATTGATTGCCATATCTAATCCCATCGTTTTTCCTATGTACTCTTTACTGTCATAATTATTGTTTAATGAAATAAAGCGGATTCCCAGGAGTGGGAACACTTGCTCCAGATAATCTCCAACTCCAATATAATCTCTACCAAATCGTGAAAAGTCTTTTACAATGACGGTATCTATTTTTCCTGCCTTCGCATCTTCTATCATTTTCTTAAATGCCGGACGGTCAAAATTCGTTCCAGAATATCCATCATCCACATATTCTATGTATTCATCACTCATGTCCTCTCTGTCAGTGATAAAACTGACAAGAAGCGATCTCTGGTTATCAATGCTGTTGCTTTCATCTTTATTTTCTTTCCCTAAATCTCCATCTGCTATAGAGAGTCTTAAATACAATCCATTAGCCAATCTGAACACCTTCCATTTCTTCTGCTATCTGCTGGAATTCATCCTTACATTTGAAGCACACATGGATACTCCCATTTACATATACCTCTATATATTCCACCAGTTCCTGTACAAGTGCCTCATTATATTCTCTTTTATCCAGATATTTTTCCATATGATTTACCATATCCATATATCGGTTTGCTTTCTTTTCCAAGATCCTTTGATTCTGTTCTTGTACCTGAAGCTCTTCCCGGAGATTTTGGAGTTCCCCTATATAGCGTTCCTTCATCATATCAAAATCATCTTTATCCACAATACCTGCTACATAATCTTCATACAGTCTTGTATTGCGTTCTTCCGTCTGTGCGATCTTACGCTCCAATGTCCTTACCTTTGCCGCTGCTTTATAAAAAATATTGTTTTCTTTTGTTGCACTTTTCATTTTCTGCAAAAGCATTTTTCTGTCACACATACTCTTGATCAAAATCTGGATCTGATCCATCACAAGGATTTTGAGTAAGTTTCCTTCTATCAAATTTCTGGAACATTGCTCATTCCCACAATAGTAATCGCTTCCCATTTTTTCATTGGTTGTATAATTATGCGTATATCGTCTAAAATACATAACGTTCCCACACTCACCACAGCGGACCATTCCCGGAAAACTATCCTGATATTTTTCTCTGTCCTTCATACATCTGGACTGGCGTTTCTTCGTTACCTTATGAATCTCTTCTCTGCTTTCCTGTAATTCCTCATAATCATCCCTCGCAACCAGCGGAGTATGCATATCTTTCTGTACATCCCACTCTTCTGGTTCGGTATGGTACTGTTTCACTCCTTTGTACAAAGACTGTTTCAGTTTTCCTGTAACAATATCTCCTGTATAGGTTGGATTTTCTAATATCTTTCTGACAGTTCCTCCATTCCACTTTGTCTCCTCAAGTGGAACTCTTGCTATCTTTCTTTTTTCTTTTTGTCCGGGTGTCGCAACTCCCAACAAGTTCAGCCTGTCAGCGATTTCTCTTTTACTGACTCCCAGCAATGTCCATTGGAATATCATACGCACAACAGGAGCAACCGTCTCATCTACGACCTGTCTTGTTTTATCCTCAGAACGAACATAGCCAAATGCAACCTTAGATAACGTAATATTTCCGTTCCGCTTTTGTGCTTCCTTTGCCGCCAGGATTTTTTTAGACATATCCTTTGCATACATGGCATTTACCATGTTTTTGATGGGAACACTTATATTTTCCCTGTCTTCTTTTCTGGAGCTATCGTAATCATCCGTAATCGCAATAAAGCGTACATTTAACTTTGGCAATATAGTCTCCAGGTAATATCCTGTTTCCAGATAGTCTCTGCCGAATCTGGACAAATCTTTTACAACGATACATTGCACCTTGCCAGAACGAACATCTTCCATCAACCTCATAAATCCGGGACGTTCAAAATTTGTGCCTGTAAATCCATTATCAATGTATACCTCTTCTAATCTCAGATCCGGATGCTCTTCTATAAATCTTTCTACAAGCATCTGCTGCACAACTAATGTTTCATCCGTTTCATTTCCTCCGTTTTCAACAGACAGGCGAATATACGCAGCCGTATCCAGTAAGTTTTCTTTTTTGACAACCGTTTGTATATTAGATTCTACGTTTCTGTTTTTTCTGCTCTTTCTTGCCATCCCTATTCCTCCATCCATTCTGCTGGAAAGTATTTTTTCCATTCCTGCTTGGATAAACATACCTGCACTTCTTTAAAATCTCTTATCAATACTTTCTCAATCCATTTATTGATATGCTCTGGCTGTAGTTCTTTCGGAAGATTCTCTTTCTTAAAAGTCCCTAACCATTCATTTTTATTGCTATATGTCTTTTCTATAACGGATACCTCTTCCATAAGTTCACTGAAATCTCCATCATACATACGAAGCTGATCCCGTATTTCTTCTTTTCCCGCCAGATATTCTTCTTCATTGATTTTTCCTGTCTGGTAGTTCTGATATAAGGGAATACGCTCTTTTTCCACTTGCTCCATCTCTTCAAAGATCGTCCACGCTCTTTGTGAATATGGCTTTAAGCATTTATATTTCTCTGCCTCTGCTTCTGTGGCAGCCAGTTTCTTTTTTATCTGTTCCGCCAGTTCCATTTCTCTTTGTATTGCTTTTCTTACTTCGGTAACCACTATTTCAAAAGAAATGTAGGTACTTTCATCTTTTGGAAGCTGATTTGCCCAACTAGCGAAAAGGAAGACTCTTTCTCCGGTTTTAAAATTTCTCTGTGATATTTTTCTTCCTGTCTCGGCATCAAATATCTTTTTTACAAATAATCCCCTTTTACCTGTTCTTACTTTCCTTGGCTTCTTTCTCTTATCGAGAATCTCCTGCACTTTTTCAAATATGCCTTCTTCCAAAATTGGAGCGATGGGAAGTGTACAGATTTTTCTGTTGATGGTCTTTTGCCAGTAGCCAGCATACGCTGTGCATCTAAGGATTCTCCTTACGGAACAGAATAACCATTTATTGTCATATGCCGGCCATACCTTATGACCGACCCGTGCATTATGCACCATCGGAGATTCTATTTCACTGTCATTTAAAATTTTCACGATATTTGTAAGCAGCATACCATCATCCAATACCATCTGAAAGATCTCCCGCACAACAACTGCCGCTTCTTCATCAATAAGCAATTCCCTGCGGTCATCAGAAAGAATGTATCCATACTTTTCATCATGCACGGTATAAAGTCCCTCCAGCTGTTCTCTGACTGCATACTCTCTCATGCCTTTTAACTGAACTGCCGCATACCTAGCTTTCTTTATATATTCATATAATTCCTCTTTCGTTTTTCCAATGCTGATAAACTCATCCTGTACAACTGCAAAATGTATTCCTGCCGGGACAAATGTTTTTACTAAGACATCATCTGCACAGGATATTGTCCTTCCGCATCTGTCAATGCTATCTACAACTACCATATCAAATTTGCGGTCGATCCCATCTTTTGTCAGTTCTTCAAAAGCAGTGTTCTCCTCTGTATCTTTTTTTCTGTCACAATACTTTGCAGATAATATCCATCCCTGTTTTTTCAAGTATTCCTGTATATGCTCATCTTGCTGTTTAATAATATCCACAGGAATCTGTCCATCTTCCTTACAGGAAGTCGTTCTGGTATAACTTACGCACCGCATACAAATTCTCCTTTCCGTTCCTGCCGCTCACGTATGAGCTGCACTGCTTCTATCATTTCCTGCATCTCGTCACTATACTTGAACTGAATCTCAATCTGCTCCTTGCTGTATACAATGATCTGTTCTATCAATGTAACAACTGCTTTCCGGTCAAGGCTTTGGATATTTTTATATTTTTTGAAATCCTCTATCCATGGATGCATCCTTTTTTCTTCCGCAGATAACTTTTCTTTCTTCTCTTCCGTTTCCTGTTTTGCCTTTTCTGCTTTCTGCATCTTCTCTGTGAATCTCTGATTATATTCATGGTACTCTTCCCTGCTGACAATACCGTCTACCATATCCTGATACAGTCTCGCCTTTAAATCTTTATATCTTTCCACTTCCTCATAAAGTGCCATTAACTGCTGTTCTAATGACCGGTTCTCCACTTTCTTGTAAGTATCCATTCCATTTTTCTGTATGATCTTTTCTGCTTCAATCAATAATGCGATCTGCTTTTTTATAGACTCCAGGACAACTTCATAAATCATTTTTTCACTGATCAGATGGGAGCTGCATCCCTCTTTGTTTTTATAAGTGGAGCAATGATAATAACAGTATTTTTTCCCTTTTTTCGTTGTGCTTCTCTTGACCATGTTCTCACCACAGTCCCCACAACGTACAAATCCAGAAAATAAATAAACGGATTTTCTTTTCGGAGCAATCCGAGTATCTATTTCCAACAGACTTTGTACATATTGAAAACTCTCTTCTGGAATAATTGCTTCATGTGTATTTTCTACTCGTATCCAGTTTTCTCTTGCGATAGGGGAACTTTTCTTCACCTTATAATTGATCTTTCGGTTTTTGCCCTGAACCATTGTGCCTATGTAAAGTTCATTCTGCAAAATACGGTTGATAGAAGTGACTGCCCATTTGGGATCAGAACCGGATCGGAATCCGCTGTTATAATTCATCCCCCGGCTTCTCTTATATTCCAATGGCGGCAAAACTCCCATTTCATTTAACTGGGCTGCTATTCTTTGTGAACTGTACCCATCTATTTTCAGATTAAAAATAAGCCGTACAATATCTGCCGCATATTCATCAACAATAAGATGGTTCTTATCTTCTGGATCTTTTAAGTATCCATAGGCTGCAAAGTTGCCAATAAACTGCCCGTTTTTTCTTTTTACATCTAACTGACTTCGGATTTTAATTGAGATGTCCCTGCAATAAGCATCATTGATAAGATTCTTAAACGGAACAATGATCTGATCTGCATCATCCGATTCTGCAGCACTGTCATAATGGTCTGTGATTGCGATGAACCGTACACCCATAAATGGAAAGATCTTTTCCAAATACCTTCCTGTTTCAATGTAGTTTCTTCCCAATCTGGATAAATCTTTTACGATGATACAGTTGATCTTCTTCCTTTTCACATCCTCAAGCATCCTTTGGAATGCCGGACGGTCAAAGTTCGTTCCACTGTATCCATCATCGATATATTCCTCGACCAGCTGGATCTCTTTGTGCTGTTTTACAAAATCGTTAATGAGACTTCTTTGATTGCGGATGCTGTCACTCTCCAGTTTGTCTCCATCCTCTCTGGATAACCGGAGATAATCCGCTGCTAAAATAGACTTTTGATTGAAATACATAAAGCCATCAACCTCCTACTTTACTCGCTCTGTGGCGGTGTAAACCAAGAAATTCACGGCTCCTTGAATGCTTTTAAATTTTGACCCACATCCATATTAACATAACTTCTGGATTACTACCATACCTTTTTCTTTCTTTTTTCGATTATTTTTTTCTGGACGATTTTTCTTTTACATGGAGATACATCTGCTCAGGCTTTCTTCCAACGAGCATTTTCCTGCAAAGCTGATCTTCACAACTACCCCATGTGATTTATAGCAATACGGATTTTTAATCTGCTTGATATAATCTGCAATTCTTTCTGCCTGCGGTAATTCTTCATGAATCTCCACATCATCCAGCTCTACTAACGTATTTCTATCTACGGTACGGATGTCCACTGCTGCCATTTCCTGCAATTCTTCCAGTGTAGGCATTTCTATATTTTTCATCTGGCTACCTCCTGTGATCTCTCTTTTTCTACTAATCACAGCTGGCAGAGGGCAAAATGTCAGATGAATTTTCACTTTTTTTATTTTTTTATATTTTTACCTGTCTTTTTGATGTCTCCCACGCATGATTATGGGAAGGGATTCTCTCTTAGAGCAAGTTTCGCAACGTAGCCCAATAACCCTTACAGGCTTATCGGTCACTTGCAACTTGATGGGGATTCCGTTTCCCCATACCCTCGACTACTATCAAAAGCAGACGTATTGGTTCCCATGTACATGGTCACAGCAGGATGAATTTTCATCCTTTGTCATCACAGACTTCTATGAATGTTTCTTCCTGTATTCGGAACCGTACAGCAGAAAGGAAAAGAATATGACAAGACCGAAAAAAGACGAACAGACCGTCCGCAGTAACAGCATCCATATTCGCATGAACGATACGGAGTATGAGCTTTTACAGGAGCGATCCAGTGCCATCAACATGAGCATGGCAGAATTTATACGAAATGCTCTGGACAATCAGCAGGTAACAATCAAATATGAACTTGTTGCTGATGTTCCGGAAATAAAAAAACTGATCGGAGAATTTGGCAAAATTGGCAGCAACCTCAACCAGATTGCCCGATATTTTAACCAAGGTGGAATCATATCGGCAGAAATGCGTGGGGAAATAAAGAAATGTATCCGGGATATTTATGAAATGAAATATGAAGTAATGAAGATGGCAGGTGATTTTCGTGGCAGTGATTAAACATATCGCAAGTAAAAATGCAGACTATGGAGAATCGGAACGGTATCTTATTTTTCAACACAACGAATATACCCAAAAACCTGTCTTGGATGAAAACGGACACATGATTCTCCGGGATGAGTATTATCTGGATGGACTAAACTGTGATCCATTTACTTTTGCTTCTGAATGTCAGGAACTGAACAGCTATTACCATAAAAATCAGAACTTCAATGAGATCAAGTCTCATCACTATATTATCAGTTTTGACCCGAAAGACCGGGATGAATGTGGATTGACCGGTGAACAGGCACAGCAGCTTGGATTGACTTTTGCAAAGAAAAACTTTCCCGGTCATCAGGCTTTAATCTGTACACATACAGATGGGCACAATGAAAGCGGCAACATCCATGTCCACATCGTAATCAACAGTATCCGGAAATATGATGTACCAGAAGAATCTTTTATGGAATATGCCTGTGAATCAAAAGCAGGTTATAAACATCATCTAAGCACAGCCTATCTTGCCCATTTAAAACAAGAAGTTATGGATATGTGCCAAAAAGAGGGATTGCATCAAGTTGATCTGCTCACTCCTGCTGAAAGAAAAATCACAGAAAAAGAATACTGGGCACAACGCCGGGGACAGGAAAAATTAGATAAGCTGAATCAGAAAATGAAAGAAGATGGAATCACACCAAAGGAAACACGTTACCAGACAGAAAAACAATTTCTTCGTGACGCTATTGATGATGCTGCAAGCACCGCCCAATCACCAGAGGAATTTTCAAAAATCCTTGATGTAAAATATCACATCATCTTCACGATCAGTCGAAACCGATACAGCTATCTTCACCCTGGCAGAAAAAAATATATCACTGAAAGGAATCTTGGAACCAGATACACAGAAGATTTTCTCTTGAAAGCATTTGAGGAAAACACGAAATCCCATAGAGAACAGAAAGAAGAAATTCTGGAACAGCAGTCTCCGAATACTTCCACAGATTTACCAACTGTTCCTTTCTCTGATACTTCTGCTATCTCTACACCATTCATTTTCATAAAATCAGATCTCCGGCTTGTCATAGATCTGCAAACCTGTATTAAAGCACAGCAGAGCGAAGCCTATGCTCAAAAAGTAAAACTGACGAATCTGAAACAGATGGCTCAGACTGTTGCCTATATACAGGAACATGGGTATGACACCAGAGCAGATTTTAATGCTGCTCTTACAAATGCAGAAAGCCAAACCAACTTTGCCCGTAAAAAGATGAAAGATACTGAACAACAACTCAAAAGTGTCAACGAACAGATTCATTTTACAGGACAGTACCTTGCCTACAAAGACCTCTATGCCCAGTACCGCAAAAGCCGCAACCGTAATAAATTTTATGAGGAGCATAAAGCGGAACTCTCTCTTTATGAAACTGCTTTGCGTATTCTGAAAGAAAAATCCAATGGGCAGAAACTTCCTTCCATAAAATCCCTCTACACCGAAAAAGACCGGCTCACAGAACTGCGTGAAGTACAACGAGCCGATTTTTACAGCCATCGTGATCAGGAACGGGAACTGAGGACTGTAGATGCGAATATTGATATGATTCTTGGGAAGAAGCCTGAACAAGAACATCATATTGAAAAAGAGCAGAATTTATAAATTTTACTGTTTGCATATTTCCTCAAAAGATGTATTATTATAAAAAAACGCAGGAGGTATTCAAATGAAAGCACATAAATATTGGTCACTTGGTGCATTAGCAACCATGATTGGAACCTTTTATACCGGCTATAAAAATATGAAAACAGCTCACAAATATTTTGCTTGCAGCTCTCTTCTCTGTATGATTATGGCTATCTACTCTGGTCATAAAATGATTTCTGGTAAATCCAGAAAAAAGAAAGATTCTGTTTCTGAATAATCTGAGTGTTGGAATTGATTCCCTGAAAGATATTATTAAGAGTGGAATCTTCGTATTTTAACTTTTGATAATGACACTGGAAAAAGAGTGCTAATTTTTCTTCCGTCCTATTTATTGATTTATATTTAAAATTGACCCCCAGGAAGCAATTTTACTTCACACTCACCATCATTCATGAACCTAAATATCTGAATATACAGAATAACTCCCCATGAAGTATATTTAATATACAAATCATGGGGAAGTCTTGTTATTATACTAATCTCGATGCTATCACAGTCTTCCGCTCTTCTGATACTACATATGAACATATCTGCAAACGTCAATCCACCGCTTTTTCTTCCGGCTTATCAGCAATTTAGAACTGCGAAAACTCTTTTTTAGTATTTAATCATAGCTATCGCAAAAGTCCGGAAAACAAGAATATCATTATCCACTTTGTGTCTCATAAAGAAATCTGCTACTGTTCTCAAATCTTGTTATTTTTTCTTAAGACCTGATGCCTTACGCCATTCATTGAGATCATTCTCGCTTACAGCAAAATAGCTGTTACCATAATCTGAGGTATGCTTTTCAACGTGAACCTCATCCGGCATTGCAGCGATAATCTTGTCGATACGTTTTTGAGTCATGCGACCTACATTTTCTTTAAAGTAAGGGTCAATACGAACTGCTAAACTTTTTCCATCTCTTTCAAGGTAAAGAATAAGTTCAGACGACTTGTACTCTGATGCCCATCCAAAACCTCTCTGATTAACATAGCGTCCGGATTTGTTGTAATGATTGCGTTCATGTCCTTTATGTCCTTGGGTAATGTAATATTCACCTGGTATATACTGCATCGAAACTGTGTTGTACTTTTTCATAGTATCAAACCTCCAAAATAATAATCAGTATGGGCCCTATTACTGTTGTAAGTATGATACACTAAAAAAAGCTCGCATTCCGCCTCACTAAAATGTTATTTTTCTTTTTTCCTTAAACTGATTTATTCCGTTTTGTTCAAGAACAATGACTTCCCCTTCGTAATAACAAAATCCAAACATAGTTAATGTTACCGTTTCTTCATATGGATTTGTTTCAAACACAGCACAACACTTTTCTTTTCCCCCAATATAATTATCATACAATTCAATAGGGTATTGTTGCTCTATTATTTTCCCCATCCTTATTGATTCCGATATCTGATTAATGATTTGATTTTTAATTTCATTAAATATATCTGTATTCATACACATTCCTGTAAATTGGAAGATTTCGTAAGTGCTTCCTGTAATTTCATAATCCTTATAAACCGACCGTATATTATTTATGAAAATATTCCATTTTTCCGAAATCTCAGTATCACTGTAAAAGAATATATCAGTCATTACCTTGAAATGATTATGAAGATACATCATATCATGAAGGTTATTTGTTGAAAGCAATTTTATAATTAAACGGTCAATATTATTTTCTATTCTAGACTGTAATTCGGTTTCTTCGCCTCGCCCCAAACAAATATCAAATCTATCATTTACTCTATCAATCCAAGCAAGCTGACTCTTATCAAATGCGTCTAACAGACTGGCATCTTCTATATGCCTTTTTTTATTTTTCAGCTCGGCACTATATTTTTTCTGATCTGCGCTTTTATACCTGTAGAATTTGTTTTCGATTTTCTCATCAACAGGATTAATAATTTCCGCTAATGCTGCAACTATCATATATTCCTGAATATACTCTGATTTTTTTGACTGTGTCATGGCATTAATCATTTTAATATAAGCATCAAGTTCTGCCGTCTTTTTCAAAAGAACTTCTCTCTCTTTATCTGTAACTTCCTCTTTATCATATACAAAACAAGCTAACCTATCAATGTTATCTGTAATATATTCTTTTAATTGCTTTATATCCTTAGGTACTGCTTTATAAGCCATTTTAACACACTCACTTGGTCTATACTTTGGAAAATGTATATTTTTATGTGTTCTTTTTGATCTTATTTTAATAAGATCTGCTTCATTTCCTAGATACTCATGTTGACTTAATTTCAAGAAAAAGGTTTCTAATACACCATCGCAATATATTCCATTTTTATTAAAATCAATATTTTCCAGATATCCATCTAGCCAATCAGCTATCCTATCTAAATTAGACACTTGATTAATAAAACTACTGTCGTCAACATAAAAACGTATTTTTTTTATTTGTTCTTGCCAATGGGTCATTACTAAACTTAATCCTTCTGCAACATTTTTTACATAAGTTTCATCGACAATAGGATAAATGGGCATCTTAAGTTTTCTTAACAAAATACCATTTCTTGTAACCCCACCGCCAAAACTATGATCAGCATTTTCAAGAGTTGGATTTCCCAAAAAAGAAATCAATTTTACATTATTGTCATGTTCAAAATAATATAGTAAATGGAATAATCGTATCTTTTTTGAATCATCCTCAAATGCATCAAAATCAAAACCTAATGATTGCATACGCTCGATCAATCCAGATTTTCCAGATATCTTTCCCTCTTTATTAACTGACATTTTTCTTCGAAAATATTGTTCGATGTCCTTTTTAATTTCTGTTCCTGTACTTCTTTCCACAATAGCATTTTGCCATATGCATTGCTTTAATTCACGTTCTGTTAGTTCTCTTGTGATTGCAAAGTTATATGGTCCATACAATTTTTCAAGACGTTCTTGCCCTATAAAAACATCCTCGATTAACTTAATTGCAGAAACATGTACCATATTATTCGGGACATAGCGTTCGGTTCTGTACTCCTCAACTTTGGGATGATAGATGTAATTATCGTCCTCAAAATTCACTCCACATTTTTCTAATTCTTTTTTATACATACTTGCCCAAAAATATTTTTGAGTACATTTTGGCTCAAATTTCTCCATAATCTCTTCTCCAATCTAAATCTAATAAGTCACTTCTGGCTATGGCATCATTTATCTTAACTCTCAGCAGATACTCGTATTATCTCCTCTTCTATATAATACCATATAATATGTCCCCACAATTTTCAACGCAAAAATAGCCCTGCCACATATGTAGCAAGACCACTTCTGTCAAATACTATTTCTTCTTCCTCTCCATATCCTCCGTCATCGCTTTCTGCTGCGTCTGTTTCTTCCCCTGCTTTGCGACTTTTTTCTGGTTGAGCCGGAGCTTGGCAAGTACGGATTCTCTTGGTTTATCTTTATCTTTTACCTTGCGGACGTTGTTCATCAGTCCGTCGATCATGTTATAGTTGGCTTCTTCTGCCATCTCCGCACTGCGAAGATATTCTCCGTTGTCCATGACCTTCTGCCAGTTTGCCAGCTCTGGTTCTTTTCTCTTCTGTTGTGGTAGCTGTTCCTGTCCGATTGGTGTTGACGTTTGTTGCTGTGGCGATGTTTCCTGTTCTTTCTCTTCCTGCTGTTTTAAGAAACTCTGAATTTTCTCTCTTGCCTCTGCATCGAGTCCATTATAATTATCGTTCATAATAACGGCACCATCATCACTGAGAACCACATAGGCAGCTCTCGGTCCGTATTCTTCGTGTTCCATCAGGAACCATTTTCTCTCATTCATCAAAATGTAATCAATGACTTGCCATGTTCCCTTTTTTCCTTCGATAGTATATCCCTTTGTGTCAACATCCAGCTTTGTATCCGAAGAATTTTTCATCTGGAAGAAATCTGAAACAATGATAAATCCATCTTTATCTACATAGTAGGCGGTCGTTTTTCCATCATCAGTAAGGACAATGACATCACTGCATCCGATGGAATGACCTTTAAAGTTCTTCGGCCGCTGTTTCTGCAGGCGTGTTTTTATATCCGCCGGAGTTTCCCCCTGCTGGATTCTTCCAATATATACTTGCTGATAATTTTCTGCTCTGACCTCTTTTTCTTCACTTTTTAATTTAGCATAAGAACGGAAACGGACATTTCTGTACTCTGGTGCTTCTTTCACCTGATATACTGCACACTGACTTGTGTTCATGCTTCACTCTCCTCCATCAACTCTAAATCTTCTTTATACTCTTCCAAATCCATGAGGAAAACCTCATAGCCTTCATCACTCATGCAGAACAGTTTTCTTATTGTTTCGCAGACCAGCATAATCATTTCCGAATCTCCTGCAAGAAATGGTATGACCCGGTCGATTGCTTCCATCGTATCAATTCGGTTGCCCTGATCGAGCATTGCAGTCACGATACATTCTTCCATATCAAAATTCATAGACAGATCCATCATAATTCCATATCTCCCTTCTTATGTTCATTGTTTTTTTCTTTTGCTTTTTCCTGTGCTTTTACTCTTGCCTGATAGTCTTTTAAAGACTGCAGAACAGATTTTTTAATGCTTCCTGGTTCTCTTGTTACTTTCTTCTCTGCATTTTTTTCAACATCTATATTTTTACCTGACTGTTTTTCGGATAATTCTTCCGTAATCTCTGCCTGCTTATTCTTTTTATCTGCAAGATATTTTTCCATATCATTGATTGCTTTCTGTACCAATGGGCTTTCCTTATAATGCGGAATCATATCTATCAGTTCCCTGTCTACTCTATCCCAGCTCATCAGTTCGTATTCTCCAGAATAATCTTCATCCCCATCCTGCAGATCAAAGCCAATCCCTTTGCCTCCATGCATTCGTTCTGCCGGAATACTTTCATAAATTTTAATTGCTTCTTCCAGCGTGAGATTATTATGGTATTCCCCCATGACCGGGAACTCCATACACTCTGCTACATAAAAAGTAATCGTAGCTTCTGGCTGTTCCTGTTCTGGTTGTCTGGTAAAGATAGAAAGGGTTTCTGCTTTTTCCAGACGGGAAAGCAGTGAACGGGCAGTTATCACATCACTGTCTATATCAGATTCTTCCGATACTTCAACCAGCC
>OGXX01001123.1_pt1 | contig 27844 bp, 24 predicted proteins | sample 1576301 | NCBI WGS metagenome assembly OGXX01 (sample SAMEA3541469, study PRJEB24748) | human gut metagenome | biome: human gut; feature: human-associated habitat; material: faeces | place: China | collected 2012
CTCGGCTTCATAGCGGCGGATGTCGCTCTCCATCTCCGCCAGAGCGGCATTCTGCTTGGCCTGATCCCGCTCGGCCCGGATGGCCGCAATCTGCATTTTCAATTCGTGGTAGCGCCGGTTGATCAGGCGTATATTCTCCTTGCTCTGGCGGTACTGCTCATATTGGCGGTGCAACACGGCGTCCATGGCGGAAAGCTCGCTGTGCAGCGCCGTTTCCCGCAGCTGCTCATGCTGGACGCTCAAAATCAGCACCCCGGCAAAATCCACCAGCGTGCGGATGTAGTAGACACTCATCGTCGCCTGTGCCTCGGCGATAAAGCTCAGGTTGCTCACAGCAAATACAGTCAGCGCCATAACGGCCGCCATCAGCGTGGCCGCCGCCGTAACCTTCAGCCGCGCGGCGATCACGCGGCGGCACTCAAACAGGTACAGCCCACCATACAGTGCGCCGTAGACAGCCGCCAACAGCAGCAGCGCCGGTATTTCGCCGCCCCCGCGCTGCGGCCAGAGCCAGCAGTGCAGCTGCCATTCCAGACTGGCCGCCAGTTCCGCCAGAACAAACGCCCGCGCGCAGCTGTAGCCGGCTTCCCGCAGGTTCATCTCCCGCGTGGCCCAGAGGTAGAGATACATCGCCGCAATGGCCGTCACCATGCAGGGCACCCACCACGCAAGCGGCACATGGCCGGTCAGGTGTAAAAACACTGCCAGCAGAATCGCCCAGATGGCGGTTATCGCCCAGTACACCGGCTTTGCAGTGCGGGGCGGCCGTGCCTGCGCATACAGCAGCGCGGCCAAGATCTCCGCCAGCGCCGTGTACAGCCGCGGTACATCCGGTAAAACGGACATTACCCCTCACCCCCGATGAAATCCGCCAGCGCCGCAAGGAAGCTCTTTCTCTTGGGACGGCTGATCTGCAGCTCATACGGGCCGACCTGCACAACGCTCTGCTGCACACCGGACACCTGTGCCAGATTGACAAGATACCCGCTGTTGCAGCGGGCAAAGGGCTGCGCAGCCAGCTTTTCCTCCAGCGCCTTGAGCGCACCGGGGGCCGAGAAATCACCATCCTCGGTGTAAAAGTGGATCCGGTGGCCCTCACTCTCAATGTAGTAGATGCCTGCCGCATCCAGCCGGCGCATGCCGCCGTCCACCGGAACGGCCAGATAGTGGCGCACACGGCGGGCCAGCTGATTCACAGCCTTCTGCAGCTGCTGCGAAAAGGCAAAATATGGCACGGGCTTCAGCACATAATCCAGCGCCCCCACCGCGTACCCCTTGATGGCATACTGCGCCATGTTGGTAATAAAAATCAGCAGCACATCGCTGTCCAGCGCGCGGATGCGGCGGGCGGTCTCCATGCCGTCCAGATGCGGCATCTCAACATCAAGAAAAATAATGTCGTAGACCGGACGGTATTCCTCAAGGATCTCGACGCCGCTTGCAAAGGCCGAAACCTCAAACGGTGTACCGTACTGCCGTGTATAGCGCTGCACATAGCCTGTCAGCTGCTCCCGGACGGCGGCCTCGTCTTCCACGATCGCAATGCGGGTCATCCGCAGCACCTCCTTTTGGCTGGTATCGCACCCGGGCATCGCTGCATAACGCCCGTGCCGGTGCGGTGCGCGGTGATGCCCGGATATTTTTTCCTGCTGTTAGTATAGCATACCGCACCCCCCTGCGCAAGAAGTGCCACTGCGGGCAGAAGTCACAAAGGGCGGCAGCAATTTTTGTCGTTATTACGCATTGACGGGACCGTCCCTGCAATTTTATACTGTTTTTATACGATATTATACTGTCTTGCGCAGGAGGGTCCGGCCATGAAAGCATCCCGCAGTTCTAAAAAGAAATCCGGTTTTACTTTGGTGGAGCTAATTGTTGTATTGGTAATTTTAGCGACACTGGCGGCGCTGCTGGTGCCCTCGCTGACCGGCTACATAGACAAGGCGCGGCAGAATGCGGTCATTGCCAAGGCCCGCGCCGTGCTGGTTGCCTCGCAGGCGGTCGTCACCGAGGCCTATGCGGATGGTAAGCTGGTTCTTGATACAAGCGGAGAGTTATATATGCCTCCCGATCCTAAGTCGGCCATTGCCCACACCATGGCCAAGGAGATTATGGCGCTGGCAGAGATAACGGAGGACGAATGCGAATGGCGCATTTACATTGTATCACCTATTGAAGAAGAGTATGCCGCGTTGGCCACCATTCTGCAGCTTGACTACTGCGACAAAAGCTACCGCGTGACCTATCGGGCTGTCCAAACTGAGTATGAGCCCGCAGGCTGGGGACAACCGGAGCCTGCTGAAAGCTTGCCGAAACTCGAAGATTGGGACACTCCTGCATTCCTAACTTCGGATGCATATGATCCCGATCATTCTCATCCAGACAATTAAATTGCTCACCGATTTTTTCTATTCTCCGGACTCTCTCTAAGAAGTGATATGCACCCCACAGCACTGCTTTTCGCAGTACGCCAAGTCGGAGTGTATATCACTTTGTCTGTTGTTCTGTTCTTCGGGAACTTCGGCGGCCAAAATCAGCAGAGCCTTTCTCCCCTGCAAGGTACCGGGGGATCACTGTGTATCTTTCCCCGCCACCAGCCTTACCGCTTCCTCTGTAGGGGCGGCATACATGCCGCCCGCCCACCTTTTCCTTGATCGCCAATGCAATCTTCCATCACCCTGTAGGGGCCGGGCATGCCCCGCAGGGGCAATCAGCGTGTCAAAAAATCACATTCTTGCCCTATTGAATGTGTAGGGGCGGCCATTGGTTGCCCGCCGACTTGACGCAGCAACGCTTTTTCCGGAAAAGTTATTTCACAGACAAACGGGCACGGGCGAGCAATGCTCGCCCCTACAAGAGTTTTTTTGACAGCCTGAAATACACGAGCTCTTCTCGCCCCCGATGGTGCACCAAGCTCCTGCTTTTCCGGAAAACAGCAATAAAAAATACCCCGCAACTTCTTGCGAGGTATCTTTGTGGTGCACCAAAATAACCCAAAAACGAACTTATGGGTATATGCGCACCGTGTCATTATAACTGCTACACTATAACAACGGTTCTGTTGTTCCTGCATAAATTATAAAATCAATCCAAAGTCCCAGTAAAGAGGCTTTTGCGGCATATCCTCGCTTTGCTTGCGGTATTCCACAGTCCTCTTGACTGGGGCTTTTCCTTGCTTTTTTCCGCTGATCGCGGAACAACCCGCAACTCCTTATCCCGGTCGGGATACAGAATTTTATTTTGATAATGCGAAAGCGAGGAAAACACCATGAAGGAAACCATCAAAACCAGCCGCACCGCAGGATACCTTGAGAAAATTTTCCGCGCTTTGAACGCGAAGTATTTCAACGGCGAGTTGGAAGAACCCATCATCACGATTCAAAGCACGCCCAGAGCCTACGGACACGTCACCGTAGCCAAAGCATGGCAGAGAGGCGATACAACCCGCCACGAGCTTAACATCGGCGCAGGAACGCTTGCACGCCCAATAGAAAACGTGGTGGCGTCTACCCTCCATGAGTGCGTCCATCTCTGGAACATCCAAAACGGCATACAAGATTGCAGCCGAGGCGGGCAATACCACAATAAAAAGTTCAAGTATGCTGCCGAAGCCCGCGATCTGAAAATCAGTTACGACTCGCGCATCGGGTGGAGCATCACCGAGCCAACCGAAGCGCTGTGTGAATTTATTTTAGAACAGGGCTGGGAAGATATACGAATGAACCGCATTGAATGGAGCTACACCACCAAAGGCAAAGGCGCGGGAAGCTCAACCGGCAGCCCTGCAGGAGCAAGTCCCAACAACCACAGCATAAAATATATGTGCCCCTGCTGCAAAAACAGCGTGCGTGCAACAAAGGCGGTCAATATCAAATGCGCGGATTGTGATATACTAATGGTTGCACAGCAATAAAGAAAACCGGGAGCGAAATGCCCCCGGTTTTTGTGCTAAAATTCGGGCCGCAAGCGGCCTGTGGTTTGTTTTGATTTGTTTACATCAAAATTCCGGCCATGCTTTTGCGCACAAGCTCCGCCTGTGCATCTGTCCATTTGTCGTAGATGGTCTGCCCGTTATTTAGCTTTAGTCCTGCGCCCTTATACTGCCAGCAAGATACCGGAACGCCGTCATTGAATTTGATAACTGCCGGAACATATATCGTCTTTTCACCTGTATCCACGCTGTTACCGTTTGTATCTTTGATGGTTTTGGGAACTGCGTACCCCGATAAAATATTCAGCAGACTATCATAATCATCTGTTCCTTGCTGTGTTTCGATAATGCCGGATTCTGATGAATACTCAAACTGATAGTTGTATTTTTTCAGGTTGCAATAAAGAACTTTGCTGACTCCGTTTTCTTTAAGAACACCAATCAGCACAGGCACCGTATTCCGACAATATGGACAGGTTGGATAGCCAAAATAAACATAGCCTGTATAACCGTTTTCAATATCTGACAGAATTTCTTCATCTGTCTGAACGATAAACGGATTGTCTGTTTTGATATTCAATGACAGATATGTATTTCCGTCTTTGTCAGTGGTTCCGTTTTTGGAATTGTATTCATGAGCAAAGCAGTATCCGTTTGACGAACGCCATTGCAATGCCATCACCATCAAGAAAATACATGATGCATAGCCGATGTATAGAATAATTTTCTTTTTTATGGCGGTCACCCCTTTCTCTACCTGTTTTGCCTTTTTGATGTTAACTTTTCAAAAAGAACCGTCCCTACTATCCGCCTTCTTCCTTTCTTTTATTTTTAGTTATCGAAGTAAATTGAGTTATCTTCACTTCCGTTTGAACCATATAGTGATAGGTAACAATTCTACGAATAACGCGCGGTTTAACGACACTTAACATTTTTATTCTTGGGCATTATGTGGACGGGGCAAGCCATGGGTTACCCCATCCCCGATAATGCTATATCAGACATCTCTCTGTGCCGGATGTTATTCGTACCGCATGGTCGTTGTCGGCTATGCGGTTTTCTTTGTTTTCCCCCACTCCGCACCGTGCATGCGACTTTCATCGCACACGGCGCTCCCTCGGTGACTTATCACCGACTTGAGGCCATTGCTCCGGTACTCATTACAAGTGCCATCATAACTTCGACCTCTACTTTTCTGCACCGATTCAACTGCTTATTGTTCTTCGTCAGTTTACATCTGCTGATGTTCGATACATTTCCCCGTTCCAACAATCCTATCCGTCACATATACCTTTAGGTGCCTGCTATGGAACCGATGACTTCTTTGGCAGCCTTTCGTACGCAAGCCCTTACTTGACTGCATCATCGACATGCATCGCTGCATGGACTGTATTCCTTTATTTCGCAGGTTCGTCAGACCGAAACGGTCATACTCACCATGGGTATTTTATGGACCACCGGCATATCAGTTGGCTTCATGAGTCAACCTTCTGCCGACTTTACCGAGCTTCACACGATTTGACTTTCGTCATATATCGCATGTCGGAGTTTATGGTAGATATCCCTATCTATCGGATTGTCAGTTCTCCCGCAATTTCTTGCAGTGCGTAATCTTTTCAATTACGAACGAGTCGCACCCTGCGTCCAGTCAGTACCGGAACCCTGTGTTCCGTTCGGGTCGTGAGGAATCTCACCGTAATTTCCGACTCCCATTCCCCCACCGGAGCTACCACCGCTCGGCTGCTGCTGCTGTGCCTGCTGCTGTGCCTGCTGCTGAGCCTGCTGCTGAGCCTGCTGCTGTGCCTGCTGCTGTGCCTGCTGCTGTGCCTGCTGCTGAGCCTGCTGGGCAGCGGCCTGTGCGGCTGCCTGAGCAGCAGCCTGCTTCTGCGCAGCGGCCTTCTGGTCAGCTGCCTTTACCGGGCAGTTGCTGCTGGTGTGACCGGTCTGGCCACAGTAGCTGCAGGTGACTGCCTTTACCGTAAGCTCGTAAGTGGAGCTTACATCCCCATCAGAATTGACTGCCATAATGGTCACATTCCCAGTGTCCTTGGCGGTCACATTGCCTTCCGCATCTACAGTAGCAATGGACTCATCGCTGCTCTTCCAAGTAACGGCCTTGTCCGTAGCATCCTCCGGGAACACGGTTGCTTTGATGGTGTGCGTGTTGCCAACGGTCAGAACGCCTTCATTGGAATCCAGCGTAATGGACTCGATTGCCTTACCGACGGTGACCTTGGTCTCGGCCTTAGCGTTTTCGGGAACGACCAGCATCTCGCTGTCCACACCGGCGTCCTCTGCCGTAGCAGTGGTGTCTGCCACGATGGTAGTGGTGATGGTGCATTCGCCAACGCCTACTGCGGTGACATTACCGGACTCATCCACGGTCGCTACCGACTCATCGCTGCTCAAGTAAGCAAGCTTGACATCGGTGGCGTCCTCGGGAGTCATCTTAGCACCCAGCGCCTTGGTAGCCTCACCGTTGAGTTCCAGACTCAGAGTTTCGGGGGCTTCTACTCCGGTGGGGAGAATCACGACCTTGATATGGGTCGTGGAAGAAATATTGGCATCTGCAACGGATACCGTGACATCAGCCTCACCGGCACCAACTGCGGTTACCAGACCGGTCTCATCGACGGTCGCAACCGTTTCGTCGGAGGAGGACCAGGTGAGATTCAGCTTGGATGCTGCCTCGGCAATCTTTTCCTGCTCGGCCTTGTCGTCGGTGCCGTACTCAATATTCAGCTGCTGGGTTTCACCCTTTTCCAGCACAATATCGGTAGGCAGACCAACTGAGGTGATATCTACGCCGCAGCCAACCAGACTGACGGCCATCGCGACTGCCATAATCAGGCACGCGATACGGGTGAATGTCCCGGGTGATTGGATTTTTGAAAATTTCATAAGGCTTCTTCTCCTTTCGCCGTCGATCTATTGAGGATCGACGGCTTTTGATTTTTCCGCATTATGTGGACGGGGCAAGCCAAGGGTTCCCCCGTCCCCGATAATGCCTCATAAGCAGAGTATAGCACAGCCGCCGACGAAAGTCCATATATAGTCTGCATTGGAGTGTCAATAATGGTACTCTAATATAAGACTATATATGGACGGTGATGAACTTGTACACGCAAAAAGCTACGGCAAAGCGCATCCAACAACTATGCGCTGAGCATGGCTACAACATCAACAGCCTTGCGCGTGCTGCAGGAGTGCCACCGACAACAGTCAAAAACATTGTTCACGGTACCAGTCGGAACCCCGGTATCGTTACCATTAAACGCCTATGCGATGGATTGGGGATTTCCTTATATGATTTCTTCGATTGTGATGATTTCAGAACAAACGAACCAGAAGAAACAGAGTAAGAGAGCGGCAGGGATTAACCTTACCGCTCTTTTTTTGATGTTAACTTATCAATAGCGAGAGCGAGGATTCAAATAATCCTCCTCGGCCATATCCATTTTAATCGCATCATAGATTCCGGCCTCAACATCGGCGGACAGCCCCATGCTCTCGGCATTGCCATACTCCCCGGCCTCGGTCTTGCTCAACAGCAGCCGTCTATCCTCGGTCAGACAAAAGTACCAGTCATCACCATAAACGGAAACTACTCCAATACGGTAGTGGTCATCATTTCTTGCCGCTGTAACCGTTACATTGTCCATGTTGTGTGTACTCCTTTACATTATAATATAAGCCTCTTGATTCTGCCCTTTTCTATCCCTGTCAGGCGGGCAAGCTGACTAAATCCAATGCTTTCCTCATCAATCAGGCGTTGGAACACTTGTGCTTGCTTTTCTTCCGGCAACCGCTGCAGCTGCGCAGCGGGCATCCCGGTAAGTATCGTGATGATATGGTTAATCTCCGCGTCACTGACTTTACTTTTTGAATTGTCAACATCAAGTATGCCGCGGGTGTTGATTTCTGTTTTTGTATGCCACTGCAGGAGTTCGTCATGTGTTTTAATCTGCATGGCATATTCTGTGTGCACCTTGCAGATGCAAGTGCTGCGTGTTGCAAAGTAGTCGCGGTAGCTGCTCCAAGGGTAGTCGGCCATTGTATCGGTAATGCCAGCGGCCACCGGGTTATTATGGATGTAGCGCAGTACGCGCAAAAAATATCCTACCGTTGTGACCGGTTGACTCTTGTAGCGATCCTGAAACAGTGTGCCTATCCGCTCATACTTGCGGTTATAATATGCCGCATAACGGATGCACAGGCTTTTCATCCCAGTTTCCAGCGCCTCAATGCTGTTTTTGGATGTGCGTATTAACAGATGTGCGTGGTTGCCCATCAGGCAATACGCCAAAATTTGAAAATCATCCGTCTGCGTGTATTCGAGAAAATGGAGAAATTGTATATTGTCCGCGTCATCGTTGAATATCTGCATTTTATTTATGCCGCGAATCATCACATGGTAGATGCCGCTTCCCGATATCTTGCGTGGTCTACGAGGCATTTTTATCACCTGCCTGCCGGATATACAGCAGATTTTGAATGATAGCGGATGCATCCCCGCGTGTTGTCTTTTTGGTGTTGATTTTGTAATCAGGTGCAAGTTTTTTGATAAGCGTTATCTGCTCGTGCGTGATTGGCTGGTTATCCCAGCGTTTACGTTCTGATTTGCACCAGATATATTTTGCATTGGCGTGCTTCTGCCGGAGATCCTGATACACCCAGTCAAAAATGAACTGCAGGGGCATCGGGCTTTTGGCAGATTTCTTGTTTTTGTACAGAAAAACCGTTCCATCCGTCAGTGGCTTGCTGATTTTGTAAGTCACGCCCGGAATCGGCAGCAAATAGCCGCCAGTTGTAAGCGGTATCCATGCAACATCGTGCATATCAGCTCCCATGCCAACATCCATTACATCCACCTCGCGTTCTTTTTTTATCCATGTATCAGGGATTTTTTCAGCGGGCAATACTTCAATCTGTTCTTCACTGTCCGCCATTTGTTCCTGCTTTGCTTTTTGCGGTTGGGGTTCTTTAGGTTCATCCCCGATCAATGTTGCTGCCGTGCAGATTGGATAGTCGCTGATTCCCACGCAGTCTATCACATTGCAGCACGGTTTGCCCAGATAAGGCCGAAGCCCGCGCCCTACAATCTGTGCGTATAAGCCTACATTGGTCGGTGCAATTGGCCGTGCTATGATAATTGTTTCCGTTGCTGGCAAATCTGTGCCCTCAGTAAAAATGGAGTAGTTAACAAGCACCTTGATAAGACCAAGCGTATATGCCTCAAGCAGTCTATCCCGGTCTGGTGTGGCAGCCGTTACCGCAGCTGCAATCTTGCTGTTGCTTTGTTTGTTAATAAGATGCGTTATGTCGCGCACTTCATCAAGACTCGCCGCAAAAATAATCGTCGGCCCTTTTGCGTATTTGTTGTATGCTTCCACAACGCCTGCCGCCGTACCGGACATTACACGGGCAACTGCTGTCTGGTCGTAGTCGTTGGTGTCCTCACAGATTTTAACCTTGCCCATGTCGTATTTCAGGTTAACCTGACGGCACTTAATCGGCGCAAGGTAGTTGTTTTTTATTGCCCACAGCACATCCTTATCATAGATGATATCCTCAAAAACGCAGCCAAGACCAACGCCATCTCCCCTATGCGGGGTTGCGGAAAAGCCAAAAACCTGCGCGTTTTGAAAATAATCCAGTATCCGGCGATATGTAGGTGCTGCTGCATGGTGTGCTTCATCTACGATGATTGTATCAATCTCGCGCGGATTGTATTTGTCAAGGCGGCTTACAAGCGACTGCACCGAGGCACTAATAATCGGCTCATGGTTTGCACGCTTATCGGCAAGCTCGACACCGCAAGTAAGGTCTTGTAAGTAGGTTAATGGTTGGTGTACCAGTTCCTCCCGGTGGGAAAGAATCAGGCAATGATGGTCGTTTTCGTTGACTTCCCAGCGGAGAAACTCCGTGAAAATCCGTGTCTTACCCAGCCCTGTTGCCAGCACCAGAAGCGCAGCACGCCCCTCATAGTGTTGCATACGAGCAAGCGCTTCCTGCTGGTAGTCGCGCAAAGGCGGCACGGGCGAGCCTTTGTTATTCGTTATCATTTTATCACCCCCATATAAACGGATCATCTGTACGCAGTTTCAAAACTGTTGTTTTGTAAAAAAGGCTCTCTTGCACAGTCATGAGCAAACAGCCAGAGCCCGGCTGGTAGCCATCCGCTGTAGCAATATGCCACACTGTGTGCTCTCCGCCGCTGCCGATCATAAGAATGCATTTGCCCCCATCACTATTGCGGTACTGATAGACCTTTTCCTCTCGCCATACACCGGCACCATCAATGTCCTCACGAGAGATAGTGTAAACAAGCGCCAAGCCATCCGTATTCTTACTCAGTTCCTGCGCCTCTGCAACCATTTTGGAGGTCATATTCTCGCGGATGACCTGTAGAAATATATCTGCAGATGCATACCCCACCGCCGAAAGAGTTTTGGATTTACTGCTCATTTTTGTCTTCTCCTTTTGTTTTGTTCTTTTCTTCAAGTTCCTGCATAGTCATTTGATGATACAAATTTTCACCGTTCATCAAAAATTCCCACGCCGGAGATTTTTTATCGGGCAGATTGCGCAGCATGGTGTCCTCGAAGTAATACCCCTGCAAAATCTCGCCGTTACTCGTCAAAAAGCGTCCCGGCGTATCACTGGGAATCAGCTTTGCAGCATCAGCGTTATCCAGCGCCAACATAGACAGATTTGCGTCAGATTTGCCAACCAGCCGAATCGTCAGATTGTTGCGCAGTTCGCCAGAAAGCACCTCTGCAGACGGGCGCTGCAAACTGATAAGAAAAGAGAATCCAACAAAACGCCCCGTGCAAGCCAGTTCATTAACCGCCTCTACGATTTCCTGCCTTGCCGCCTTTTTGGCTTTGTTCTGCGTTCTGGTATCAAGTGCAATCGCAGCCTCATCAATCAACAGCATCACCCGGCGCAGCTTATTATCCGGGTAACGCTCGTTGTAGTCATCGATGTTGCGGCAATCGTGTTCTGCCAGCCAATCGCGGCGATCATGTAAGCGCTCGATCAGGCGCTGCATAACCCACAGCAGATTTTCGTCGTCGTGCACGATATATGTGCCCTTGCTGCCCCAGATGCCGCCGTACTCCACATACTTATAGTCGGCCACAATCAGGATGTAGTCACGATATAATGCCTGTGCTGCAATGCCTTTGGTTTCCATCGTTTTACCGCCGCCTGTTGCACTTGCCGTCAGGATGCCGGGGTCATTTTGGATATCCGCATACACTGTGCCGGTCACGGCCTCGCCCAGCGCAAATTTGGTCGACCTATCCGGGATAATGCTGGGCGACCAGTCAATCCGCGTAGGTAATGCATCGTTGGCAACGGTATGCACCGTGTAGGTGTATGGCTCTGCGCCCTCTTTGATTTCTACAACATAGACACCAAGCGATGCCGCAATCGTTGGCGATAGGTCTTTCCATCGTTCCAGCGGCAATCCCTTGATTTTGAACGTTAACAGACAATTTTCCTGCTCTCCGTCAATGCGTTTTCTCTCAACAAGCAGTGGCGCTTCACCGGCCGAATTGACAATGCCGCCGCGTAAAAGATCTTGGTACATCTGTTTTGCCCCGGTCACACTGCCTATGCGGTAGCATACAACGACCAATGCGATTGCTGCCACAGCAAGCATCTCAACGCTTTGCAGCACAGTCATCAGATGGCCGATGCTGCCCATTGACTCGGTTGCCCGCATATCCTGCACACTGTATGCCAGCCAAGCCATAACAAGCATTGCAACAATCCACAGCGGATTGGCCTTGACCGTATGCGCAATGCCTTTTGCCCCATTGACGGTCGTACCGATGTAATAATGCAGCATCGTGTTGTGCTGCAGTTCGTTTTTAGTTGCGTTCATATTCTTTTTCTCCCGTATTTATACAAGTAAGCATCCGCTTCTGCTCCCGTCAGCGGCACAACATAGTCATCGTCCGATGTTTCCACCCGCAGGAAATATCTGCCATCGCAGTTTTTGTATACAGACTGCACATACTGACGTGCGCCATCTGCAAACAAGTCAAGTGTGTGTGTGACATCTGCCAGCCGCTCTGCGGTATCGGTATCATATACAATACCATTCAGTGTTGCTTTCATAGAATTTCCCTTTCGTCATTTAAACAAAGATTTCTGCTCATCTTGGATTACATAATCCGAGGGTAGTCCCTCCGGCTTGTACTCTATGCCCAATGAGCGGCAAAAATCCTTCAAATCGTCCTCGCTGTCATCGGTCACATCCGCATACATTGCTGCCACTGGATTAGGCCCGGAGCCAATCAGTGCATACTCCTGTGTTGCGGCACGGTATGCATAGATATCCATCGTATGGCGAGTCAGATGTATCAACTTTTTACAGCGTCGCTTAAGCTGTGCTATTGGCTCTTTGTTATCAGCAACGGCAGCGTAAAAATCGTCGATGGTAAGCACGCTTGTTATGATAATAAGCGATACCTCCAGCCAACGGTCATGATACCTTGCCGATACAGAGGACGCCGAGTTGTTGTCCAGCATTTTGAGTACATCGGACAGTGGCATAATCCCGGGACGAAAATCGTCCAGTATCAATGCATCCTGCCCGTTATAGTCCTGCACCGGGTCGCGGCTACTGCCGGATAGGCAATAGCTTAACCCTTTATCCTCGCATAGCTTTTTCGCAAGCGTTGTTTTGCCAGAGCCCGCATCACCCTCAATGTAGATGACGCTTATCTTGCGGTTGGTCTTATTTTTCAACGAGTTTTCGCGATACTCAAAAGCCCTTTCGTACTCAGTTTTGTTATCGATGTAGTTATCCATCGACACATAATCCGTCAAATTGTAGCGGCGAATTTTTCCTGCCTTGATACCCTCAATCGCTTTCTGAAATGATTTATTGGCCTCTTGTGCCTTTTCGCTTTTGGCCCGCTCTGCTATCCAGTCGTAGCCAGCTTTTGCGACAACTTGATCATCGCTGTACTGGTGCTTTTCCGGAGCATTGCGGTGCGTCAGATATAGCAGAGCGCCGCCTATATCTGCACGATAGGAGCGCCCTGCTTTGATTTTCTGCTTGATTGGTGATACATATTGCTGCGGCACACCAATAATATTGCCGATGGTGCTGGTGTTCAATGACTCATTGAGTCCGAGCACAAGATGGATATGTGGTGCAACTGGCTTACCATCCTCATCCACATCACTGTCATGAGGAATGTACGCCCATTTTTCCACGTTGGGGTGATTGTCCAGCTTATGTTCCATCTCTTGGCGCCAGTTGTCTGGATAGCCCGGCAGATACTGTATCTGCTGCACAATTTCACATTTGCGGAGATTTATATTTCACATCCCCTCTCTCGATAGCCTTACCACAAACCTACCACAATATAGCCTGTTGACACCCCATCAGGACAAGCCCTCCTGATGGGGTAAAATCCCATTGGTTAGGGCTTTTTCCAGCCTATGCGATTGATTTGTGAGCGCTACCACAATCGGTGTGGTGTTGCCTCAATCGTCCATAGGACGGATGCTGGCAATCTTACCATAGCGGTTGTAATAGACATTGACATCCTTGCCGCACAGCTCCGGCAGAGAGATGCCCTCGCGGTCAATCTTGCTCTGCGTCAGATACTGGCGTTCAGCTTCCATACCGCCGCCACGGCGAGGATCAATCTCATTGCCGAGATAAATCATGTAACCCTTGATTTCCTCACCCTTGCCATTGTCCGGGCGAAAATTAGCCTCGCGATAACCAATCAGTTTCATAGTTGTTCTCCTTTTCATTATGCGGTTTTTGCCGCTGTTTCGTTTTCGGCGACGCTCTCTGTGGACTCTGCCCGCAGTGCTTCAATCACACTGGAGTAGATGCATGCTGCAAACAATCTGTTTTGCTCATGCGAGTACACCACTGCATCATCCATTCGCTCGCCGCCTCTCTTGTAGACTTGTTTTTAACATTTATTTTTTGTCTACACTTATATTATACCAATAAAGCAGCGATATTGCAGCGCCCACATTTTCATACTATTTTTGTATTTTATTTTGTGTCCACCTATTGATTATAAAGGGCCTCTATTATATAATGTAAATAGAAGCTATAAACCAATCAAGTGAGTGTGATGTAATATGATTCTCCAGTCTGACGGTCTGCATATTACCTTAATTGCAGACGATATGCCCCCACTGGATACCACTATTGATGCGATTTTCGCAGAAATCTATACGGCATATCAAACGGCATATCAAGATCAGATGCCTATACTGGCAGCTACAATCAAGCAGGAACTCAGGAAAAATCCTGTAACCAATGCGGTACCTGCATCCATCCCAGATATTGCCGCTGACAGTATACTTATCGCGGATAATAGTAATCCACTTGACACCTTATCTGATTTGAGCGATAAAATCAGCCACCTTGCATCGTGCTACGAGTCAGACCTAACAATGCGTCACTGTTCCTGCAAAAAAAATTTCAAAGAAATTTTGGGCAGCCTTTCTTTTATAAAATTTTTCCCGGAACTGAAAGAACTCTCAAAAGACGATTATCAACACTACTTTCTATCTTTTGTAGACGATATTTTTTACACCTACTGGGTATTGCAACTGCATAGAGCCTTTGAGATTCCGGTCAAATATGAAAAATTGCCTTATCTGCATGGTAGCCCCAAAAGCACTCAATGTGTTGCGAAATTCAAAAATCAGCTTATTACTAACCTTTCTGATTTTGGCACAAGACAGTTCGCATTTAGCTTTTCACTAATTGATCTTTCTTTTCAATACGAAATAAACTATTTTAACGATTTTATCTATTTACTCCTTGTATTGTACTTAAAAAACGCAGACAAAAGCAACCTTTTGATTTGCCCGATATGCGGCAAATGCACCACCAGAAACAGAAAAGATGCCATTTGCTGTTGTAGCGAACACGCAACACAATTCAAGAAATTGCGTGATACCATTCTATTAGGAAACAAAGACACCTTATTAAAGGTATGGACGCGCGCCCGGAAGCGAACCAACAAAATGGCGAATGAATACGATTGGCAAACTGCTTATGATAGCTGGTATAACAACGCAAAAGCAATTTATGCAACTGCAAAAAAGGCCGGTTGGAAACCAACTGTTCTTGACCAAAAGTTAAAGGAACTATGGGAAAATCAAGTGAAAGGATTGCCCAAAAAATGAATGTCGTTATATATGCACGCTACTCTTATCAAGGTCAACGGGAAACATCCATTGAGGGACAGCTCGAGGTTTGTCGTCGATACGCCGAGCAAAACAATCTGCAAATTATAGACGAATACATTGACCGTGCTATCAGTGGTCGCACCGACCAGCGACCGTCATTCCAAAAAATGATTGCCGACAGTGCCAAACGCACATTTACTGGTGTGCTTGTTTACCAACTTGACCGCTTTGCGCGCGATCGGTACGACAGCGCAATATATAAGGAGCGCTTAAAGCGTAACGGTGTGAAAGTCATCTCCGCTATGGAGCCAATATCGGACGATGCCAGCGGCGTATTGATGGAAGCCGTACTGGAAGGTATGGCAGAATATTACAGCCGAGAATTGGCACAAAAAATCCGTCGCGGTCAAAAAATCTGTATCGAAAACGGAACCACTCTCGGCGGTCAGACTCCACTCGGCTATAGGATTGTCGAAAAAAAATATACCATCAATGAGGATACTGCCCCCATTGTGCGCAGAATCTACGAGATGTACGCTGCAAATGCTACAATGGCCGATATCATCCGTTATCTTAACCAACAAGGTATTAAGACGCAAAAGGGAAACGAGTACAACAAAAACAGCATCCGGCGCATCTTAACCAACCGCAAATATATCGGCATTGCCAGCTATCACGGTCAAGATTATCGCGACATCGTTCCAGCAATTGTAGACAACGACCTTTTTGAACAGGTACAAATCATGATGGAGAAAAATAAAAAAGCCCCGGCTCGCGCCAAGGCTACAGATGAACAGTATATCCTAACAACCAAGTTATATTGCGGCGAGTGCCGTGCCCCTATGACGGGTATTAGCGGGTACTCTCACACAGGTGTTCCCTATCAATATTATTCGTGTGTCAACGCCCGAAAGAAAGGGAATGTTTGCTACAAAAGCAACGTGCGAAAAGATTTGATTGAAAACGCTGTTGTTAAAGTAATTCGCAGTACGATGAACGATACGACCATTGCTGACATTGCCAAAGAAATTGTTGCGCAGGATAAAAAATCGAATTCATCTTCCAATCTTGCTGCACTGCAAAAAAGATTAAAAGAAGTGAAAAAAGCGCAGGAAAACTTGCTTCATGCCATAGAGCAAGGACAAGCTATCGAGGTGCTCACCGCGCAGCTTGCCAAGCGCCAAGCAGAGGAACAGTGAATATTACGGTGCGGCAGAGCCGCCAGTCCGGTGTGGCGAGAGCCACCTGTCCGGACTAACGGAGCCACCCCATTTTTTTATTAAGTTACTTTGCCATTGCTGGGTCCAGTCCATATACTTCTCTCATAGAGAGGTCTTTAGCTGGGTCAACACTTTCAATATCGATCTTATAGGAATCATACGATATGCGATCCATGATGGCATCGGCAAGAGTACTTTCACCATCACAGATTTGCTGGTACCACTCACTTTCACGGAACTGAGAACAAAAGATTGTTGAAGATTTTTTACGTCTTTTATGTATCAGTTCAAAAAGATTTCTGGCTTCAGCTTCTGTCAGTTTAAGAAGCAGCCACTCATCAAGGATCAGTACTATTGGCTTGGTGTATTTCTTCAGGACAGTCGAGAAAGTTCCATTGTCCCTGGCAGCCTGTAAGTCCAATAATAGATCAGGAAGTCGTACATACCGTACTGAGTAATAGTGCTTGCATGCTTCCATGCCAAAGGCACAGGCCATGTAAGTTTTACCACTTCCGGTTGCTCCAGTAATAAAGATGTTCCGGTATTCTGTAATGTATTCACAGGTTGCCAGACGGTTGATCAGTGCTTTGTTCAGCTTTCGTCCAGAATGGTAATCAATCGCTGCAATGCTGGCATCTGGCTGTTCAAACTCAGCCTGGCGGATCAGCCTTTTCAGACGATTGTTTTTGCGGTTGCTATATTCGACATCAACAAGCATACCGAACCGATCTTCGAATGGAACTTCCTTCATTGCAGGATCATCCATCTGGATACGGAATGCATCTGCCATAGCAGTCAGACGCATTTCAATAAGTTTATCGATTGTACTTTGATTTGTCATGATTGTTTACCTCCATAGTATCTGGCTCCTCTGGTTATGCCGTGTGGTTTTACTGCCTGAGATGATTCTGATCCGGTATCAGGTTCATCCTTTGCTACAACCAATAGATTTTTGATACTTTTATAGCTGGGTTTACCGGAATAAGAGAGCGCCGTGGCGCAGGCCTGTTCCAGTTTTTCTGGCGAATGTTTTTCTGCCAGTTTCAATAATCCCATGCAGCTTCTGTAGGATTGCTGTTCAATTCTGCCGGAGGTAAGTATCGCATTGACAACCTTACTTGTGTTAATTCCAATCGAATCAGCCCACTTACGGAATCGGTCACCATTCCATTCCAGATATTTCTGGTGTTCCTGTGGCATATGTTCTGTCACTGTAGAATATTGACCGCTTCTTCCATAGAGTCGTCTGTGGGAGGCAATACGATTGTGATTATAAAATATTTCAACCGTTGTATCTGTTATACGCACATCAACCTTATTTTTGATATACTGATAAGGCACGGAGTAGAACATTCTGTCTACTGCGATGTGATAGTTAAACTGGACGGTGGCTTGTTTCCACTCAGCCAGTTCAAAAGGTGTAGCAGGCAACGGAGCCAGTAATGGCATTTCTTCCCCAAGAAATAAACTGAGTCTGCTACATTCCTTTTTCTGGAATTTACGAGCATTGTAGGCATCCAGTTTTTCACGGATTGAGGCATTCAATTCTGCAAGAGAGAAAAACTGCTCATTGCGAAGGGCTGCTGTTATCCATGTGGATATCTTTCCTACTGCTCCCTCTACATTCGGTTTATCCTTGGGTTTCCGGACTCTGGCTGGAAGGATGGCAAGATTGTAATGTTCTGCCATCTCATGATAAGTTGTGTTTAAGGCAGTGTTGTACCAGTCACTCTTTTTATGATTCACTGCGGTTGTACAGTTATCAGAAACGAGCATAGGTGTGACACCGCCAAAGAAATCAAACATCTGGACATGAGCTTTGATCCAGTTGTCAGTTTTCTCATTCATATATGCTTTTACAAAAGCATACTGACTGTAAGTTAATACACCTACAAATATCCATGCATCTGTGATTTCTCCAGTGTCCGGATCAATGATGTGGGCAGGATCACCGGCCCAGTCAACTTCAATCTGTTCACCTGGTTTTCTGGGGATATGCATGGTAGCCCTGCGTTTTTCTTCATCCTTCTGGATGTAGTAGCAGAACTGAGAATACATTAGAGGCTCTTCGCTGCTCATGCGGCACTCCTCGCAGTATTCTACCCAGAGAAGCTTTTTGTTTACACCGTTCCGCAGAAGTTCTTTGCGGATGTAGTCAAAGTTTGGCATGCGTTTATTCGTTGCCGACTTATCCTTAGGAAACATCAGCTCCTCTAGTGCGCTGCCGGTCATGTCGAAATCCAGCGGCCATGAAAGATTGATTTCCGCTGCCTTTTTCAAAACCTTGGCGACTGTGTTTCTGGATACACCGCAACTCTGTGCGATGTTCCTCTCACTGAATCCTAAGCTTTTCAAGCGTAGGATTTCACGATACTTGGTCATAACTTACGACCTCCTTTATCTGTATTCACACCAAAGGTGTGTATTTACAGTATAAAGGAAATATATGTAATAGAGCCCAATACTGTGGCTCTGAATTACCGGAATATATGGCTCTCATTCTCCGGAATGGTGGCTCTCAAAGTCCGGACAGGTGGCTCAGAGAGCCCCGGAATAATCAGAACAGCAGATTGAAGCCAGTATTGCACGCGAAAAGCTGCAAAGTGGCAAAAGCGTCACCATAGAAGATGTAATTAACTACCTGACTCGCATCCGCAATGGCAGCGAAGATAATATCCTATACCGCCAAAGCCTTGTTAATATCTATGTTGACTCAATATATTTATATGATACGCCAGACGGCAAAAACAAAAAAATCTCCGTCCTGCTTAAAACGCAAAACGGAGTAAAAGAAATTCCCATAGACGATCTCGAAAGTTCGTCTATGGGACATTTGGTGCACCATCGGGGACTCGAACCCAGGACCCACTGATTAAGAGTCAGTTGCTCTCCTTAGTTGCGCGTACTCATGGTGCATTAAGCAGCATACACAATTGTTCGTCTATTGGTTTTTTGAATTCTACGATTCATCCAATCACTTGAAAATGGTCAGTATTTCGTCTTTTATTTCTTCTTCCGATAGCATTTCTTTCTTGTATCTTCGTATTTGCTCTCTACTCAGCACCTTTTCCAACTCAGCGTAATCCATTTCATAGGACATTGCTTTTCTAAAAACATCTTTTAGGCGCTGCGAGTAGACCATATTGTATTTTTTCCGCAGCACCATCGCTCTCAAGAGATTTAGTTCCATTTGAGGATTATCATCTAATACTACATCTAGCATTTTTGTTTTCATCGCATTTTCATATTCTCTATCGAGCCACACATTACGCTTACAGTCATAAACAATACCGTCCATATTTAGAAATACGGTTTTCGGTAAAGCTTCAACTTTATCTATTGCTACAACTTTTCCTTTTCTATATGCCCATGTGTTTTCAATTCGCCAAACGTCAACTTCTGTATCATCGATTAATATTTTTAATCCACCGAATCGGTTAATTTCAACATGATAGTTTTGCAAAAAGTTTTGCCATTTTTGTTCGCTTTGGACATCAATAGTTATATCAATATCCCTCAAATTTATTATGCATTCATGATCTTTATACTCCCTCAAAACGCCTCCAATCAAATATATATATCCGACTTGCTCTAACAAATCATAAAGTTCTCTTAACTGTGGCCTGCTTATAAAATAATCATGCAAAGCATCCATAATCATAGATCCAACACTTTCATTTCAAGGATGTTTCATCGCCGTAAGTTCCTGATAAACCTTAACCGCATACGAGTCTGTCATTCCCGAAACATAGTCTACTACCAAATGTAATCTGTCATATACTGATAGTTTGTTTATCAAATCTTCAGAGTACAAATTTCCCACATAGTTACTATCATTGATTTTACTTTCCGCAATATAAATAAAGTTACGTGAAATTTTTCTGAAAATTTTTCCCGCATAAGTTCTCGTGTCAGACAATTCATGACCGTCATGCTCCGTCAATGTTCTTACAAAAACATCTAGCAATGTTGAAATAACTTTATCCCCCGTCAGTTCCAAGTTAAGTACTTCATCCGAGGAAAAGCACTGCCTTGCAGTAATGTTCTTCAGGTCCTTGACAAACGCTCTTTCAACAGATAGCAGTTCTTCCATATCAGCTTTCGGGTCGTTAGACATAATTCTCTCGTATTGATTCATAAATTGATCTACAACTTTTTTAAAGAGAAAAGACTGAACCATATTTCTAAAATTTCTAACATACGCAATAACCTGTTCCTTATCATGCATTCGGCTATCAACGTTTTCATTTTTTCTTTTTACATTAATCAGTAATTTTTCAATCTCTTCACCATAGCTTCCTTTTTCGGCCTTTTGATAAAGAGTCTCAAATTCCTTTTCCCATTCAATATATCCCTTTTTTGTTCCATCCTCAATATCATCACAAATGTAAATGATATCATCAGCTGCTTCAAGCAGATACGTCGCAGGGTGTCTTACACCTGCTTCTAATCCAATTTCTCTTCTAACCGCTTCTGCCAGTTCCTGCTCAGATTCAAAATATCCAAATTTTATCTTTCCTTTAGGTCTGCTTTCGCTCGACCAAGGATACTTCATAATGGTTGCCAATGTGCCGTATGTGAAATTAGCTCCCTTATTATCATTTTGTACTTGCAGCTTTGTAACGATTCTAAGGTTTTGTACATTACCATCGAAATATATGAAATCATTTTTTTGTTGCTCTGATAACGAATTTTTCTCTTCCGAAAGCATCGCTTCTCCACTAAACCATTTTCCAAACCAGTCGCGGATTACCGTTTCGCCATAATGACCAAAAGGCGGATTCCCCAGGTCATGAATCAGTCCTGCCACTTGAAGAAGTGCAGACAATTTTTCCGTTTGCTCTCGATCTTGAAAAATTTCTTTTTCCTCTAGCCTACGCCCAACCGCTTTTCCAAGCGATCTTGCCAATGCGGAAACCTCCATTGAATGCGTAAGACGCGTTCTCGCAGCATCATTTTGTTGTAATGGGAAAACTTGTGCTTTATCTTGAAGTCTACGAACCGATGAGCTTCCTACTATTCTATCATAATCAGCTTCAAATTCATTTCTTACTGGATTAATTGAGGAACCACTTTTAGATTCTCGTTCTCTCTTCGTGCATAATAATTTGTTCCATTCCAAAGTAGCCATATAGCAACCCTCCACAACCTATTTTGATAGTACTTTTCGCAAGAGAGTCAGTTCTACTTAAAGCAAGAAATCTCCTTTTAAAGTCAAAAAGGAGATTCTTACAATCATGCCGCTAATATTCCTTATCAGCTTTGAAGCATTGCTCTATATTTTGCTCGATTTTCTGTCGGAATATGCAACGCATCCATTGCCACATCAGCAGACACCTTAAAGCTGTTCATCACGTTACGAATCGCATTGAGAGTTGCCTTATCTTCACCAATGCCTATTCCTTTCGCAACGCCCTGCTCCATTGCTCTTTCCTTAACGCCTTGGCTCAAATTGCACATTCTGCGCACCTCACTTTCAAGCGTTTGTGTCATCGGAACATCAAATTCCGTTTCTAATATTTCTTTCTTCGTTTCAGGGCTCTTTTCTTCTGAAAGCAGTACTTCCAAGAATTTCAGCAGCCCGCCATAGTTTTTGTCATCCTCATCGCCCAAGCAAATCATCACGGCGCTCATAAGGTCGTAGTTCCTGATCTGCTCAGCCGCCTCACCAATAATATGCTTTTCCTGTATGGAATACTGCGTAATGGTGTTTCTGCGGTTCTTCGGCGGGTTCATACATACCCAAATCGAGTACACTTTTTTGATTTTGCCGTACTCACCTTTGGTAAACTCCGTGCCATACTGCGCCGAAATCATGCGGCTGCAATAGTAAATTGCTCGTTTCAGCAACGGATACCCCGCATTATAGCGGTTCTGTGCCTCCACATTCAGAATCAGACCAATCAGGCCATCCTCGCTCGGTGCGGTGGCATAAAAACGGACATCATAGCGAATTGTACCTTCGGTCAGCGTCACATCTTCCGTGTTCGTGCCATGGATCGTGGCCGATACACTTCGGTTGGTTTCGTCGGCATCCACGCCGACAGCACCAATCTGCGGTTCACCCTCGATATACTTTTCCGCAATCTCCCGCACCGTACAGCCGCGATATTCCGGAACGCATTCCTTCATAATAACGGCCAGAATGCTTTTGTTGGCAAGCAGACGCTTAACGCCTTCATCGTAGCGGGCATCCGCGTCCACTTGGGATATGCTTTGCGCCAGATAATTTTCTTCCTGCTGCATGGGATAAGCGCCCCCTTTCCTTGCCTTTATTATACGCTGTTTCTTTACTTTTTGCAATAGCGCTGTCACTCCACCATTCTTACACAAATCATTGACCTTTTCTTTTAATGCATCTATAATTAATTTGTCAACGTCTTTCGCATATCTCAATTTTCACCAAACAGTATTTCTTTTAAGGAGGTCTCGTATGGCAAACTTTTCCAAATACAAAAAAGCTACCATTTCACAAAAGCAAACCGTTCCTTCAAAAATCTATGAATCTTTGGATCGAAAAAGTGAAGCTGGGCCTCTTCGTCCCACTCAAGACCGCATTTTAACCGAATGGTATAGCAATCGACGCCAAGACAGAGACATCATAATCAAACTTCCCACTGGCTCAGGCAAAACTCTTATTGGTCTTCTTATTGGTCTTTCTTATCTTAATAGTAACAGTGGTCCTGTCGTTTATGTATGTCCCAATATTTATCTAATGCAACAAGCATGCGCCGACGCCGAAAAGTTCGGCATTCCCTTTTGCCATCTCGGAACCAATGAACGCGAAATTCCCCAAGAATTTTTAAACAGTCAAAAAATTCTCATCACCTATGTGCAAAAAATATTCAACGGTCTCTCTCTTTTTGGAATTGGTGGGCGTTCATTCCATGTTGGTTGCATAATTCTTGATGACTCTCATGCTTGTATGGATTCAATTTTATCCTCTTGCACAATCCGTATAGAGAAAAAGGACTCCCTATATAACGCTCTCCTCTCCCTGTTTGTAGATGATTTGAAACAACAAGGGGAAGGAACTTACCAAGATATTTTAAATGGGCACGATTCCGATTCGCACGCCATTCCCTACTGGGCCTGGCATGATAAAGGTGAGGCCGTGATACAGCTTCTTTCAACGCGCACTCAGGATTCTTCCATCAAATTTGCTTGGCCGCTTATTAGGGATCAAATTCCACTTTGTCGAGCCTATGTTTCCAGTAATGCGATAGAGATTTCTCCAGAGTGCATTCCAATAAAGTCATTTGGAATTTTCCACACTGCATCTCATCGTGTGTTAATGTCAGCAACCACGCAAGAGGACACGCTATTTGTCAAAGGATTAGATCTATCTATTTCTGCTATAGAGAATCCCCTTATCGATTCAAATTACCGTTGGTCTGGCGAAAAGATGATTTTAATTCCCTCTATGATTTGCAAGAATACAAAGCAGAAAGAAATCGAAAATTTGCTTTTAACCTCATCACACGAAAAATATGGCTTAGCTGTCCTTGTACCAAGTTTTGAGAAAGCTAGCAAATATACATCTTACGGTGCCATACTTGCAAATAAGGGTACACCTAACATGTACTCGACTGTTATAGACTTTGTTAGGGCTTCTCCTGATATTGTTTCTAGTCATCGTCGTAATATTGTTTTTGCAAATCGGTATGATGGTATAGATCTTCCTGATGAATCATGCCGCATTTTAATTATCGATTCTCTTCCCTACGCAGATAACCTTGCCGACAATTACGAAGAATTATGCCGAAGCAATAGCGATATTGCAAAAATCAAAATTGCCCAGAAAATCGAACAAGGTCTTGGGCGAAGTGTTCGCGGTGAAAAGGATTATAGTGTAATCATTCTTTTAGGCGATGATCTTATAAAATTTATTCGTTCCAGCACAAATAAGAACTTTTTCTCCCCTCAAACCCAAAAACAACTAGATATCGGTTTTGAGATTGCCAATATGGACAGCGACAATTCTTCTGATGAGCTTTCAAGCCTAATGGAAACTATCAATCAATGCATTGATCGTGATTCTGACTGGAAAGATTACTATAATGAAAAAATGGATGAAATTTGTGAATCCAGTGAAAATCGTAGTAGCATTTATACTGTTCTTCTTGAAGAACGTCTTGCGTACGACTGCGCAGTGTCCGGCAACTACGAGGACGCATGTCTACACATTCAAAAAATTGTTGATATACCCACCATTGGGGAGGACAAATACTGGTATATGCAATTACTTGCCAAGTACCAGCACTTCTTCCACAAATCAACTTCTGCCGAACTACAGCACACTGCCTTTTCTAAAAACAACGAACTATTAAAACCCACTGAAGTATTACCTTACAAAAAGTTGTCCACTACTTTTAGTGAGAAACGCGCCAATTCCATAATTAACTATGTTTCCAAATTCCCAAACTTCATAGATTTCCAATTATCTTTGCGCGACATTTTATCGCAGCTATCTTTCAGTCAGCCCGCCAACAGATTTGAACATGCTGTTGAAGAAATTGGCAAGCTATTAGGGTTTCAATCTCAACGCCCGGACAAATCTTTTCGACAGGGACCTGATAATTTGTGGTGTGATGACCATCAGAATTATATGCTTATCGAATGCAAAAGTAACGTTTCTTCTGATCGAACGGGCATTCACAAAAGTGAGGCTGGACAAATGGATCAACACTGTGGGTGGTTTGAAACCGAATACCCCGGTCATCAATATACCAGCTATTTAATTATTCCAACGACCCTCCTTGATGACGACGCTTATTTAACTCATAATACAAAGATAATTTCTAAATCTCAACTTAGCCTGCTAAAAAGCAATATTGAAGCATTCTCCCTAGAGTTCAAAGATTACGATATAGCTGGATTAACTCCAGAAACTGTATCTTCATGGTTAATTAGCCACAAGCTTCATTCCAACTTCTTAGAAGAATATTACTCTGTATCTCCTAATTAAACCCAGCCATTATTTCCAATCAAAACTGGCATTGTCCGTACCATTCATAATGAGCAGTCTCTTCTAAACCTTCTCCAATCAGGCTGTTGCCCATTCGAAAATCAAACAACCGTCAACTTTCACATTAAAGAAAATAGCAGTGGATGCCGCTCAGCCTCCACTGCTATTTTCTTTGTGTTTCAAGTCCTTCCTCACAAATTGCTTCTACTGTATTATCTAAAAGCTGCTGATATTCCATGTTCAGCTTTATTGTAACTTGGTATTTTCTGCCCACCTCTACCCTATCAATCAGATGACTCAGTATCATCCGTTTCATTTCCAGCGGGGCGGTATCAAATTCTTCTGCCCAACCTCTGAAATCGTCGTAGTAAGTACGCAGTTTCCGAATCTCAGCTGCTTCGTTTAACCTCGCATTCTGAAGTTCAGCATATTCAGCCTTGGCATCATCCAATTCCTGTTGGTATCGACGGATTTGCTTGGCAATCATATCCTCGGTAAAATTGCTTGTTCCGTCAAGGCATTTTAGAATCTCGCCCTCAAAGCGTTCCAAGGCGTGCTGGGCGGCTTTTATCTTTTTCTCCACGGCTACACGTTTTGTCTTTTGCAGGTTCGACTCTTGCCGAATCCGATTCTCCGCTACTTGGGAATAGGGTGTGTCTCGGATTTGCTCGAATACTTCCTCGACGATTTTCAGAACGACGGCATCTACCCTTTCGGCAAGGTACAGTGCTTGCCCGTCACAGTCTCTGCCGCCTTTGTTCCGCTGACCGCGCTGAAAGCAGTTATACTTAGGCTGGACTTTTTCGCGGATGCTGCCGTCCGCCAGCTTATATCGGTCTGTGTGCATAAAACCAGACATCTTCGCTCCGCAGTGGGCGCAGTAGACAATGCCCGCCAGCAGCGTTGGGTTCTGGCTGGTGTGGGCGATTCGTCTGTCTTGCGCTGTCTTTGCACTGCGTCGGCTGATAATGTCATTGGCTTTTTCAAATGTCTCTTGGTCGATGATCTGTAATTCCGGGATATATTCCGAACGGGCATTTTTCGTAATGATGTAACCTGTATACCCCTCGTGACGAATAATGCGGAGTATGTTGCTCGATTGGAATTTTGCCCCGGCGCGGGTGCGCAGTCCCCTGTTGTTCAGCATCTCGGCCAGCGAGTATCCGCTGGCACCCTCGTGGACCACCTTGTAAAAGAGTTCGCGCACCCAAGCAGCTTCTTCCTCGTTGACGACCAAATCCATGACCGGCTTATCCCGTTTGTTCCGTCTGCCTTGGTCTACCAGCTGATAGCCGTAGCACACAAAACCTCCTGTATAATGGCCACTGGACACGATTTGTCGGATTCTATCGCGGGTTCGGATGGATGTTTTCTCCGACTCCCCTGCCGCCTGCCAAAAGCGGATGTAGTTCATTAGTTTATCGCCGTGTGTTTCGATTTTCTGCTGGCCTTCGTGGGTACTCCACATTTCAATGCCGTGCTGGACGAACCATTCCAGTACAAATGGTGTTTCACTTTCGATTCGCCCAAGTCGGTCAAACATATAGACCAGAAGAATGTCAAATTCTCCGTTGGCGGCTTCTTCTTTCAATTGCTGGATGGCATCGCGTTTTGAGGCCGACACCTTAGAACCAGAGACGCCCTTTTCGGCCACCTCTTTTACCACCCGCCACCCTTGCTTTTGTGCAAACTTTCGGCAGTCAATTTTCTGCATTGGAATATCATCGTGGTCTACCTGCCCTTTTGTCGATACTCGATAAGCCAGTGCAACGCGCGGTGCATCCGCTTCAAGATGCATCTGCTTTCCCTTAAAATAGGCATCATCCAGCCACATCTGGTCCGCCACCGAAATTTCAATCGCTTGACCATTCGAATCTACGCAAATCATTCTGTTCACCTCGCTGTTCATCTTGCGAAATGGTTGGTGCATTTTCGCAAGACAAACGATACTCTATTATAATAAGGAAAGCTATTCACCAAAACGGAGAAGAATCGCTGCCAATGTGGACCGCAATTCTACCTATTATCCTGTTCTTCCCGTTGCTTGCGCAAATCGTATGCAGACATAATCAGCTCTTTAATAGGAATCATGACGTCCGTTTCACAGTTTTCGCAAAAAGTCAGTTCTGCGGTATACTCGCCGCAGCGAACAACAATGCTTTGTACGCCGCTTTTTCCTCTTTTTGTCTCAAGGATTTCCATCTTCGCATTCCTCACATACCAATACAGGCTTTCTTTTCTTAGGGCGATTCAGCAGTCTGCTCTCCAACCCTGTCAGATAGAGTTCATATTGCAGATTGGTCTCGGTCGTAATCAGCACTGTACCGTAATTTTGCAAAAAGCGTAGGATTCTGTACAGCGTCGTGAGGTCATGGCTCAAACGGTCAAGGCTCTGAACCATGACGGCATTGACGCGCCCCTGCTGCACAGCAGTAAGCATGGCGAACAAATCAGGTCGCCAGAATTCGGTACCGTACTTTTGCTCCATGCAGGAGTTGACAATGATGTAGCCGCGCCTGTCGGCTTCGCGCATGA
>OGXX01001131.1_pt1 | contig 27679 bp, 23 predicted proteins | sample 1576301 | NCBI WGS metagenome assembly OGXX01 (sample SAMEA3541469, study PRJEB24748) | human gut metagenome | biome: human gut; feature: human-associated habitat; material: faeces | place: China | collected 2012
TATCCCGGTTGCAGTTGCTTCGCTCCTGCACCACTTGGCTGGTACGGCGGTTTGGCGCTGGATCGGTTCTTTCTGATATATGCTGGTTGCGGCTCTTCTTTTGGGAGAAGTCGCTTTTTTGTTGCTAGGAGGTTGGCCCGTGGTCGATGGGGATGCTCACTCTGAGCTTCTTTCTGCTGATTGGAATGGCGAATGGATGCGTCTGCAAGCTGATCGGCATCGGGCTGATGATTCTTTTGAATGGGATAAGCGCGCTCGACATTTTCGGCCATTGGAGACTGCCCCGTATGCTCGAGATTTTATAAAACTGCTGGCTCTTGAGCCTGGTGAGTCGGTGCTGGATATGGGGTGTGGGGCTGGGTCGATTGCTATCCCGCTTGCTCAGGCTGGACATTCCGTGATTGCTGCCGACTTCTCTCCTGCCATGTTGGGCACCCTTGATGCCGGCATTGAGTATTACGGGCTCGAGGATCTTATTACGCCCCTTGAGCTTGCCTGGGATGATGATTGGGATCTGGTTGGGCCGGTTGCCAAGGCTGTTGATGTTGCCTTTGCGAGTCGCTCGGTTACTACGAACGACCTGAAGGGGGCACTTGCCAAGCTTGATCGAACGGCTCGTCGGCGTTGTGCCGTTACGATGGTCGCCAACTCGAGCCCGCGTTATGACCTGCACTTGATGAATGCCATCGGCGCCTCGATTACCTGCAGCAATGGTTTTGTGTACGCCTTTAACATCCTTATTCAGATGGGTGCACTGCCACAGGTCACGTATTTTGAATCGCCCCGTCGCGACACCTTCGATAGTCTTGAGGCGGGCGTAGCGGACTATTCTCGCATGCTCGAGCATGGCAACGAAGACAAGATCGACCGCCTGCGCGACTATATCGCCCACCACATGATCGAGAACCCCCATGCCGGCGAGCCGGGATCCAAGGGCGTACCGCAGGGACGCTACATGCTCGACCACATCCGCAAAGTCCGATGGGCGTTTATCGCCTGGGAGCCGGTCTCCGTACCCCGCCCGTAGCCCATCTAAAGCCCGCATCGTCTACCCGTCCAGCATCCGCATTCTTTGCGAACTGGGCAAACGCGCTCCACACCACGCCGTTCCTGCGCTATCGTGGGACAGCTCACGTAGATTAAGGCCCCATTGCGGGGCGCCCCATACATAGAAAGCGAGAACCCATGGCACTGACAGGAGCCCAGGTCAAGCAGCTTCGCAGCATGGCCCATCACCTCAACCCCGCCATCATCATCGGTAAGTCCGATGTCAACGAGGGCACCGTCGAGCAGACGGTTGCCTACCTGGAGAAACACGAGCTCGTTAAGTGCTCCGTGCTGGACGGCTCCAGCCTTTCTGCCCGCGAGGCCGCCGAGGAGCTCGCTGAGCGCTGCCACGCCGACGTCGTTCAGGTTATCGGCCGCAAGTTCTCGCTGTATCGCGAGTCCTCGCGCAAGGATATCGAGAAGATCAAGCTCGTCTAAAACCGACTGGCCATACCGAGTAGTCCGCGGGCGTCCGATTGATTCGGACGCCCGTTTTTTATCGCTCGACAAGCACGCGCTTGAGTCTGCCTTCGACCAGGCGCTCATACAGACGCCTTGTCTCGGGCTCGGGCACGCCTTGAACCTGTTCTCTCAGGTGGTGCATATGGCCGCTGTACAGCTCAACAACATCGCGGCGTCGTCCAGCCGCGCCGTAAACGCGCATGGCGCAGCGAACCATGTCCTCGCGCGCCGTCTCTTGGCGAAGCCCCGATTCCACGAGCCAAATTGCCGATTGCAGGTCATTTTCCTCGAGAGCGGCATTCGCTCCCCTAATCATGCAGTCGATGTACTTGGATTGCATAATGCGGCGCATGCGCGTAAAGAACGTGGGGTTGCAACCGGTGGGAACATATAGCGGGCCCGCGTAGAGTTGCTCAACCTTAAGACATAGCTCAACCAGGTGAGGGCCTCTCGCACCCATACGGTTTCCCAAGATCTCACGGCTCAGCTGGTCAAAGAGCCTTACATCGGTCTTAACGTAGTCGCCGTTGAGCCCAATGCACTCGTTTTGGATGACCACGCACGACTTTCCATCTGGCGTTGGACCCAAAGCCGAGCGCAAGCGCGATACCGTCGAATACAGATTGTTGCGCGCGGCGTTAAACTCGGCATGGGGCCACAACTCCATGGCGATTGTCTCGCGGTCGACCATGGCATCCATACCCAGCGCAAGACGTTCGGCAAGTGTTGCCGCCTTTTTGCGACGCCACATCTTATCCGTGATGGGGAAACCGTCGCGCTCGGCGCGAAACGCGCCAAACATGCGCATCTCAATATGGCCGATGGTATCGACAGCCTCAACCTCGCCCGCCTGGAACAGGTGCTCGCTTTCGCCCTCAAAGTCATCGCGTAGTGAATACCGCGACAGCTCACGCACCGGAAGCTTCTTGCGAATCCTGACGGCAGGCTCGCCCAGGCAATGCATCGCAAGACGCGCAAAAAGCCGATACGATGGGTCTAAAATCCCCGAGCGATTCATAGACATCCAGGCAGCAAGATCGCTATCGCGGCCCGCAGCGGCCAGATGCAGCGCCACGATCCAGGCTTCTGAGCCACCGACCTGCGTCTTACTAATGTCGAGCAGCTCTGCCTCTTCGCGAACCGATACCAGCGACGTATTGCGCAGATACGCCACACGTTCCAGCAACAATGCGTTTTCGCGCATGTACGCAATCGATTCATCAGCGAGCTTGAGCACCTGGACCGCGCGGAACTTCGCGTTGACCGGCCGTCCCTCCGCCAGCGATTGCCAACCCTCCAGCAATAGCCCAAACAGTTGAATTTGATTGTCGCGAACACGCACCGCAAAGCGGTCGAGCTCGCCAAACGCCACATCGTCGGTCACGGGCAAGCCCGCGAGCAGACGCCGCGCCGCCAGCACCATACGCAGCCATATGGATGGCGCCTTAAGCCCGCGGATATCGAGCGCCTCGAGTATCTGCGTCATCTTGTCATCGCGCTCGTCGGGTTTAGCAAACGAGCCGTCGAACAACTCCAGCAGCATATGGTCGGCCTGTATGAGAATCCCCGCGATGTCGAGCTCGCAATCATAGGCTTTGCACGCCTTGAGCTTCGCGAGAACATCGCCGTCTCCCGCTCGCTCGGTTAGGTGGCGCTTGACCTCGATATGCGCGGACAGCATGTCGAGCACCTCGCAGGATGTCTGTTCTTGCACAACAGGGTTGGCGGGAAGCCCCAAGTCATTGTCGCCGTAAAAGGCGATAGTGAGCGCCTGGGCTATTTTCCAGGTAGCGGGGTCGAGCTCGCGCGCCGCCTGATCACCCGCACGTTCGATAACGGACGCCATATACCTTGCCAGCTTTGTATTGCACACGCTGACAGCCGCCAGATACACGCCGAGCGCCTCGGCGGCTGTCGGCTCTTGCTCCTGCTTATCTGCCTTGATCATCGCCGATGCTGCACGGCAAATGTCCCCTCCATGCCCGGTCAGGGCAAGATCGGCCCCATACTGCCCGGCTAGCTCCAACACCACACGGCGGTCCAAGAACGCGTCGGCCAGGTCCATAGCCAAATCGCATCGGCTCGCCTTGATCAAAATGCGAGCAGCCCGCGATACAAGTTCGGGACGGATCTCGGCAACAAGCTTTCGCAGCCTCAGGCGCGCATTGTCCTTAGCGCCCAAACACCTAAAGGTGCGATCAGACGGATCCACGCCAAAAATCGGATAATCGCGCACAAAGATGGACTGGTCGACCATCGAAAGCCTCACACCGCACGCCTCTAGCTCCGCTATGCGGCCCTCGCCCATCAGTACCATCAAACAGGCAACGGTAAACAACAGGTTGTTCTCGAGCGATGCGAGATCGACCAGCGCCGCACCGTACACGTTGACGATTTCGTTCTCGAGCAACCCGGCAACATCGCCCTGTCCATACATTCCCGTCTGCAAGGCAGATACCAGCTCTGGCACACCCTGCGTGAGCCGATAGAAATCGAGCGATGTGCTGATCGAGAACGCCGTGGCCCATGACGAATACTCATAGGCGTGCACCTTAAGCATCTGCGCATTGACTTTTACCGAATCGCCCAGCCCGTGGATAAGCAATCGGTTGGAGGGGCGGCAGGCAATAAAGACCCCCGTCCCCGTAGCACGTAAGCTGCGGATTCGATCGATGAGATCCTCGGTTTCGCGCTGCTCGAGATTGGGCACGTTGTCGATCGCAACGAGCGAATGAGGTTTGTCCTTAAGCTCATCGGCGACAACCTCGAGCTGCATAAAGAGCTCGCGTCCAATCGCGCGGTCAGCCTCGATAATCCGAACCGGCCCTCGCGTGGGATCCGATTTAACCTCCTGCACGTATTGCAGCAGCACCGACGTCTTACCAAACCCGTCGGGCGCGTAGAGCAAAACGATTCCCGCCTTGCGCCCTTTAACGATGAGCTCGTTCATCAAGCGATCGCGCCGCACCATATAGCCGCCGCCCGTCGGCATCAACTCGAGGTCGTCTGTATTGCCCAGATCGTTTACCATGCTTGCTCCTCAACTCGACCATATGGACACCGTAGCTGCAGGACCATATGAGTCACCCCGTGAATAGCGCGACTTAGAGTTTTTGGTTGTCTGCCGGTACGTGTTTGGCAAGTTTTTGTACAGCGAGGCCCGATGGTAATTTATCCCCCGACCAATAGGTCTTTGCGCAGGTCAATGCGCTTGCCAGCATGTCCCATCCAATTTGCAGTGTAGCGCAGTCGGCTGTTTTTATTTGAGTTGCGCAACTCGCCTATTCCTCGCTACCGCCCGCGACTCTATAGTGGCAAATGTGCATAGAATCTGCTATAGAATGAATTGCAAAATTTCAAACCGTCCAGTCAAGCATGCGGCAAGGTTTCCGTCATGCATGTGCCAAGGCCTATGTCCACTAAAAAGGCCCCCGCAAAGCGAGGGCCTTTTGAAAAGCTATGTAAGATCGCTTGGTCGCGTTACTCGCAGAGCGAAAGAGCGGCCTCGTCAGCAACGACGACGCAGTTGGTGTGCAGCTGCAGGATCGAAGCCGGGCACTTGGGCGTAACCGGGCCATAGCACATATCGTGCACAGCCTGAGCCTTGGCCTCGCCGTTGGCGACAACCAGGATCATGCGGGCATACATGATGGTCTGGGTGCCCATGGTGTAAGCCTGACGGGGCACATCATCGATGCTGTCGAACAGGCGGCTGTTGGCCTGAATGGTGCTCTCGGTCAGGTCGACACAGTGCGTACCCTTGGAGAAGTGGTCATCGGGCTCGTTGAAGCCAATGTGACCGTTGTTGCCAATGCCGAGCAGCTGCAGATCCGGGTAACCGGCAGCAGCGACGATCTTGTCGTACTCAGAGCAGGCCGCAGCGGCGTCGGGGTTGGAGCCATCGGGCACGTGCGTCTTGTTCAAATCGATGTTGATGTGATCGAAGAAGTTCTCGCGCATGAAGTAGTGATAGCTCTGAGGATCGTCGTGTGAAAGGCCACGATACTCGTCGAGGTTGTAGGTGCTGACCTCGGCAAAGTCGACGTCACCCTTCTCGTACCAAGCGGCGAGCTGCTTGTAGGCGCCAATCGGGGTGGAGCCGGTGGCAAGACCCAGCACGCAATCGGGCTTGAGGATAACCTGGGCCGAGATGATATTAGCGGCCTTGCGGCTCATATCCTCGTAGTCTTTAGCTTTAATGATCTTCATTACGCGTCCTTTCTCGTACAAGAGAGGCAAGGCTCCCCTTACAAGCGCTTGCCCGCGGCCCGCGTCGGCCGCAACCAACGTGTGCGGCCACCAGGGCGAGGTCGCGTAATGTATGCGTCTCGTGTCTACCCGCGTCGAGGCCCCTGCCCGTCCACGGTGACCCAAAGCTGTTTAGCCTCGGACATTTCCCATCTTGCCACGGAGGGCGTCCTCTTTCAAGGGCGCCCTCCGCAAACGTGTTTGAATTGTAGGCTAAAGGCCAAAAGCACCAACTAACGCTCGCGAGCGACGATAAGCTGGTCCATCTCCTCGACGTGCTCTCCGACGGAACCCTTGATGCTCGAAAACTCAACGGAGTTGCACACCAAGATGGGAACCGTCACATCGTAGCCCTCGGCAGCAATTGCCTCGCGATCGAACTCGATGAGTACATCGCCCTTATGGACGATGTCGCCCACTTGCGCATGCACGGTAAAGTGCTTGCCCTCGAGCTGAACGGTGTCCAGGCCAACGTGAATCAGAACGTCCAGGCCATCAACCGTGTTAAGCGCAACGGCATGACCCGTGGGAAAAATCGCCTCGACCTTAGCGTCAGCCGGCGCGATTACACGCGTGCCCGTGGGCTGAATCGCCACGCCCTGACCCAAAAGGCCGGTGGCAAACGTCTGATCGTTTACCTCGGAAAGCGGAATGACGTCGCCCGAGATGGGAGCATCCAGCGTAAGGACTCGACCACGCATACCAAAAGACCTTAGGACTTTAGTGAACATGCTCCCCCTTGGACATACCAATAATCAAATACAGTCTTGCTAGTTTACCACTTGGCACTGGTTTTTGACCATTAAGGAAGTTCGCGCTTGACAACCTCGACGATGTCGTCAACCACACGCTGGGTCAGCTCGTGCGTCTCGGCCTCGGCCATAACGCGAACCAGCGGCTCGGTGCCACTCGGGCGCACCAAGATGCGGCCGCGACCGTCGAGCTCCTTCTCGGCAGCAGCGACAGCGTCCCAAATGGGCTGACAATCGTCCAGGCCGGCCTTGTTGTCCGAATGCACGTTGACGAGCACCTGCGGGTACTTCTTCATGATGCCGGCAAGGTCGGTGAGGGTGCGGCCGGTGCGCTTGAGCACGGCCAGAAGCTGCAGGGCCGTCACCAAACCGTCACCGGTGGTGTTGTGCTCCAGGAAGATGATGTGGCCGGACTGCTCGCCGCCGATGACGGCACCGTCCTCGAGCATACGCTCAAGAACATAGCGGTCGCCCACGGCGGTCTGGACCATCTCAAAGCCCTGCTCCTTCATGGCGATGGAGAAGCCCAGGTTGCACATAACGGTCGAGACAATCTCGGAGTTGGCGAGCTTGCCGCGAGCGGCCAGGTCGGAGCCGCAGATGGCCAGGATGTAGTCGCCATCGATCTCGTTGCCCTCGCTGTCCACGAACAGCACGCGATCGGCATCGCCATCGTGGGCCAGGCCGATATCGGCGTGAGTGCGCAGCACGAGCTCGCGCAGGGGCTCAAGGTGAGTGGAGCCGCACTCGACGTTAATGTCGGTGCCGCAGTAATCGGTGTTGATGGCATGCACCGTAGCCCCCAGGCGCTGCAGCGCTGCGGGCGTGGTCCGGCAAGAAGCGCCGTGGCCGCAGTCGACGGCAACAACCAGGCCGTCGAGTTTAAGGCCGTCGAGGGTGCTGATAGCGTGGTCGACATATGCCTTGCGAGCGTCCTTCATCTTGATGATGTGACCCACGCCGGCACCGGTCGGCAGCGTATCGGCAGCCATGGCCTCCTCGGACATGACCCAAGCGCTGATCTCTTCCTCGACAGCATCGGGGAGCTTCATGCCCTTGCGGCTAAAGAACTTGATGCCGTTGAACTCCGGCGGATTGTGCGAAGCGGAGATGACGATGCCGCCGTCGAGCTCGTTTTGGACGGTGAGCAGCGCCACGGCCGGCGTAGGGATAACGCCGCAGCAGTGCGGGCGGCCGCCCTCGGCCATAATGCCGGCGGTCAGAGCACTCTCGAGCATGGTGCCCGAAAGACGTGTGTCACGGCCGATGCAAATGTCCGGACCAAGAAACTTGGTCGCCGCACGGCCAAGGCGAAACGCGAGGTCGCACGAGAGGTCGGCGTTGGCGACGCCACGGACGCCGTCGGTTCCGAAGATGTTCTGGGGCATAGGATCGCTCCTTCCCAAGTGGGCAAAACGCAGTCGCCCACCCTAGTCGAAAAAGAAAAGCGGGACCCGCCGAGCAATCGGCAGGCCCCGCTTGTACATTGTATCTCGTAAGGAGATAAAACCTTAGCGCTTGGAGAACTGGGGAGCGCGGCGAGCCTTCTTGAGGCCGTACTTCTTGCGCTCGACCACGCGAGCATCGCGCGTAAGGAAACCGGCCTTCTTGAGGTCAGCACGGTAGTCGCCAGCGTTCAGAAGAGCGCGAGCGATGCCCAGGCGCAGAGCGCCGGACTGACCGGAGATGCCGCCGCCATCGCACAGAGCGATAACGTCGAACTGACCGGCGGTGTCGGTCACCTTGAAGGGAGCAAGGGCGTTCTCAACGAGCTGATGACGGCCGAAATACTGCTCGGCGTCACGCTTGTTGATGGTCACCTTGCCGGTGCCGGGGACGAGACGGACGCGGGCGACGGCGTTCTTACGACGGCCGGTACCCTGGTAGACGACGGTGTTCTCAGCCATCTTTAAGCCTCCAGCTCAATCTTCGTGGGGTTCTGGGCAGCGTGCGGATGCTCGGCACCAGCGTAGACCTTAAGCTTGGTCATCTGGGCACGGCCGAGGGTGGTCTTGGGCAGCATGCCGCGAACGGCGCGCTCGATGACCTTCTCCGGGTGCTTCTCCATAGCCTGGCGGAAGCTCTCAGCCTTGAGGCCGCCGTTGTAGCCGCTGTGGCGATAATAGGTCTTCGTGTCGGCCTTGTTACCGGTAAGCTGGACCTTATCGGCGTTGATGACGACAACGAAGTCGCCGCAGTCGCTGTTGGGCGTGAACTGGGGCTTGTTCTTACCGCGCAGGATCATTGCGATCTGGGTGGCAAGACGGCCCAGGACAGCACCATCGGCGTCGACGAGAACCCAGTTGCGCTGGACCTCGCCCTGCTTGGCGTAGTGAGTCGATTTCGAAATCACTTAGACTCCTCCATGTACAGTACGTGTTGTTACAGAGATTCACGGGGCTCTGCAAGTAACCCGTCCATATTACCCCGCTCGTCGCCCGAGTCAACAGGTATTTTGGATCTGACCAGACTTTCTGCACATGTCGTCCATGGGTCATGACGTCGCGACGCTAACGCTCGACAAACGCCTCGATATCTCCCAGCAAGCGCTTTGCCTCCTGGCGGCCCTGAATATACAAGTCTAGGAGCTTTGCCGGATCGTGCTCAACGTGGCCGACCTCGACCGGCTTTTGCGGAGCAACGACCAGCGCGCGTCCCTCGCGCTCATACTTCCACAGATGCATGCGCTGGATGTTATAGCGGTCGTGGCGCGTCTCGATAGCCTCGAGCAGGTAGGGGTAGTCGGCATAGCGGGCGCGCGCGGCGGGCATAAACTCGTAGGGCTTTTTCTCGTACGAGCGGTCCTGCGTGACAATGACGACCGCGCGATCGAAGCCCGCCTCCTCCAGCACGTGCTCGATAGGGACCGAATCGGCTACGCCGCCATCGACGTATTTATGCCCGTCAATCTCGACCGGCGGCGTCACCAGCGGTAGCGACGTCGAGGCGCGCACGGCATCGAGGTCGAGCACGGCGCTTTTGACCGGCAGGTACGTGGCGGTTCCAAAGAGCATGTCCGTCGCGACGGCATACATCTCGATGGGGCTCGCGTCGAACGTCTCGTTGTCAAAGGGATCCAGGCGGTCCTGGACATCGTTGAAGATAAAGTCGTAACCCACGATGGAGCCCGTGGACGCAAACGATGCGGCGCCCATGAAGCGATTGTCGTTGCAGAAAGCCAGGTTGATGCGGTTGGCACGGCCGATCTGGTGCGACTTGTAGTTCACGCCGTTGAGGGCACCTGCCGATACGCCATATACCGCCGGGATCTCGACGCCGGCCTCCATGAGAACGTCGAGCACGCCTGCGGTAAATTGCCCGCGGAAGCTGCCGCCCTCCAAAACGAGCGCGACTTTGCCGGCGTTCTTTGCCTTATCTTCTGCAGTCATGTTGACCTCCTGCTGTTTCGTTTTGGCCTTCTTCTACCCAGTTTTACGGAGGAGAGCGCACAGGTTTTGGAGTTGAGGGGGCGGGGCGGTCAAGCCAACCCCAGAGTATGAGTTGCCGCCGGGAAAGTGCATCCCGGTCTGCGTTGATGCGGCGCATGGCAGGCCGAGATTCGATAACATCGCATCTATATAGGGTTGAGGCTTTGCGCGGAGAATCCGCGTATTTGCTTCGCAAATACGCACCGGCTTCGGCCGCCTGCCGGCGTCCTCGCCCGCTCGCTACAAACGCTTCGCGTTTGCTTAACGCTCGCGCCCTGCATAGAGTTCGATTCTCCGCGGTATCTATAAATAATAAAAAAGCAGGTAGGTGCGTTTACCTACCTGCTTGTAACTATTGGTGGAGGCGCGGAGAATCGAACTCCGGTCCACGAAAGCCCCCTGGTTGGCATCTCCAAGCTCAGTCGCTGGTTTTGTCTCGGACGCTTTGCGCGCAGCGACACGCTCGCGGCGTCCTAACCGGTTCGGTCTTAGCCTGCGCCATACCGATTACGTGCGCAGGAGCATTCCCCTAACATGACGTCGCGCCGGTGTCGGGGAAATCACCGGGTTGACGCGCCGCTATAAACTAAGCAGCGAGAGCCATAGGCTCAAAAGAAGAGTTGTTGTCAATTCAATTTGACGGTACCCCTGTTTAACGAGGCGAGGAGACCTCGGCTTGCTTCCTCTCTCAGAGCTATCGTGTCGAAACCAGTCGCCCCCGAATGTCGGGAAAGTCTGGATGGCATCGAGCCTGCAAACACCCGATAGCCGTCGACTTTTCAAGGAACACGCGGGGTGAACCCCGCTCGTGGATAGCTATCTTACCACGTTCTAGAGGCAGACAGCTGTTCTATGCACGAGCTGTGAAGACCCCAATGTGCGCTGTACTTCGCACTTTTGCTACCGATCGCGTCACGTATATTTTCGCCAAGCAAATTTGACCCATCGAAAGGACCGCTATGGATACCAAGCAGCAACTCGTCAATGCCCTCGCAGGCCTGGGCTCAACCATTACCGAAGCTATGGATGTCATCGAGGGCTTTGTCCCCTGCGGACATCCCGCCCTCACGGTATCGAACGCACTCGTCGCGCTGGACACTGACGATGATGCGGCTCTCGCCCAGCAGCTTGAGACCGTCGAGGGCTTTATCGACCACGTGAGTGAGAACCGCGGCGTGCCCGCCTACCACGACATCGAGGTCGAGCTCGCGGGCCCCAAAGCCGACCTGCTCGCAGCAATCCGCGAGGTAGGCGCCCTTATGCAGACCGCGGGCGTCAAGAACACCCAGGTCAACGAGTGGGTCTACCGCAGCTTAGCCGCACTCAACAGCTCCGACGAAAAGGCAGCCGAGCAGCTCGCAGAAAGTCACGCCATCAAGGCCGAGCTTTTGTAAATAGCAGACACGGGCCCCTTGGCGCATCGTCGTCCAAGAGGCCCGCAAACAGTCCGCGTCAACCGATAGCCGCGCCGCTGCGTTCGGCCAGAGCAAGAATCGGCATCATTTGGCGCGGGGTCTTTGCTGCAAGATCGGCATGTTCGAGCAGCTTGCGATCGTTGGTCACCAAATAATCGACCTGGGCGCGTTTGCATGCGGCGAGTACCAAGTTGTCCTCGTAATCGCGATGGAGCGCTAAGTATTTGTCGGCCAGCCAAAGGTCCGACGCATCTGCACCAACGGCCGTGGCGTTTTCGGTCATATTCCGAACAAACGCCAGCACCGCATCGACAATCGCGCGGGCAGAAGCCTCGTCGAGCGCTCCCCCGCTGGCAAGAACGCTACGCTTCAGCTCGTGTTGGACAACGTACAGCACGTCCTTAGCGATATGCACCGGAAAGAACAGCAATGCCCCCGCCTCCGTCGCCTGCCCAATAAACGCACGCGCGGCAAACGACTCGGCATGGTCGGCACAAAACGAATCAACCCATACGTTGGCATCCACCATTATTTTGAGGGGAGCCCCGCTCACAGGATCATCCCCTTTTGGCGATAGCGCTCGTCCATGGCTTCGGAATAGATTGTGTCCCAACCGCGATCGTCGGATACAGGCGACGCAGCGATGCCCAGGTCCGCGTAAAGCTGATCCGCCGCCGCCCATGATGCGGCAAACGGCGAGGTGGCACCAGCACTAGGCAGTTGGTCGTCAACGGCCGACAACACCTCTTCGCACGAACCGCCGCCCTGTGCAACCTTCGCTATGACTTTTTTGATAAGCTCGGGCAGCGAGGCGCCCGAAAGCCGCAACGCTTCCTCCGCATGGTCCTTGACCTGACGATCAACGCGAACGTTCACCTGCGCCATGCTGCCAACAGCACCCATCTCAACCTCACCTTCGACTCCTGCTATCTCTGCTAGCATCACTATATATTGCTGCTAGCACATGGTCAAACGCAAAAGGCCTGCATTCTGGCGGATGCAACACCGTCCGAATGCAGGCCATAAACTCAAGCAAAAACGCTAGCGCAGGTACGCTTTCGCGTTGCTCAGGCTGTAGGTAATCGTCGAGCCGTTGTGCAGCAGCGACGACGCCTGCGGCGTAATCGTGCCGGTAATGCCGAGCGCCAGCAGCGCCGAGTTGGTGAGCATCACCTTAGAGTAGGAGCTCGTCAGACGATCAACGAGGCCCTGGCTCATGCGGCGCAGGCGCACGATCGCGGCCAGATCCGTATCGGTCAGAATGATATCGGCGACCTCCTTGGCGATGTCGCTTCCGCCACCCATTGCCAGCCCCACGTCGGCCAAACCGAGCGCCGGCGAATCGTTGACGCCGTCGCCCACCATGGCAACGTGGCGCCCCTCGCCCTTAATGCGCTCCACATACGCGTACTTGTCCTCGGGCAGCAGCTCAGCCTTAAACTCATCGACACCTGCCTCTCGCGCAATGCGCTCGGCCGTACGTTCGGAGTCGCCCGTGAGCATAACGACATGCTTGACGCCCAGCGCATGCAGGTCGGCGATGGCCTCGCGGACCCCGGGCTTGAGCGGATCCTCGATGCCGAGCACGCCCACGACCGTGCCGTCGACCGCCAGATACAGCGGCGACAGGCCCTGCATCTGGAGCTCGATTTGCTCCTTGATGTCGGACTCGAGCTGCGCGCCCTCGTCCTCGAATACAAAGTGCGCGGAACCGATGATGGCGCGACGCCCTTCGATGGACGAAGCGATGCCATGCGCCACGATGTACTCGACGGCAGCATGGCGCTCGCGGTGCTCGAGCCCGCGCTCGCGGGCCGCATTGACCACGGCGCGTGCCACCGGATGCGGGAAATGCTCCTCCAAGCAAGCGGAAAGGCGCAGGACCTCGTCCTCGCTCCAGCCATCGGTCGTCAGCACGCAAGCCAGGCGCGGCTGCGCCTCGGTGAGCGTGCCGGTCTTATCAAAGACAATGGTGTCGGCCTTGGCAAACGACTCAAAGTACTTGGCGCCCTTGACCATCACGCCCATCTTGGCAGCATCGCTCATGGCGGTCATGACGGCGACCGAACCCGTGAGCTTGAGTGCGCATGAATAGTCGACCATCAGCGCCGCTGAGGTCTTGATGAGGCTGCGGGTGGTAAGCGCAACCAGGCCCGCGAGCAGGAAGTTCCACGGGACGATCTTGTTGGCGAGGTCTTCCATGTGCGACTGGCCCTCGGACTTGAGCGAGTCGGCCGTCTGCACGAGCGAAACGATCGAGCGCAGCTTGGTCTGAGCCGTATTGGCGCGCACGCGCACCAAGATGCCGCCGTCTTCCACGACGGTACCGGCGAACACGTCGTCGCCCACGCTGCGCTCGACGGCCAGCGGCTCGCCGGTCAGGGTCGCCTGGTTGACCATGGCGCTCCCCTGCTCGACCACGCCGTCAATGCAGATGGACATGCCGGTGCGCACGGCTACCAAGTCGCCGGGCTCAAGCTCGGTGGCGGCAACGCTCACCTCGGTGTCGCCGACGACCTTTTGCGCCTTGTCGGGCACATCGAGCAGCGAGTTGATGAGCTCGTTTTCGCTCATGGCGCGGGTGTAGTCCTCGAGCAGCTCGCCCACGTTGAGCAGGAACATTGTCTGGCCCGCGGTGTCGACATCACGCTTGACGAACGAAATGCCGATGGCCGAAGCGTCAAGCACAGGAACGGTCAGGCGCGGCTGCGCGAGCTCGTGGAGAGCGGCGCGCAAAAAGGTCATGTAACCGGCCACGACAAAGATGGCGCGCAGCGGCGTAGGCAGGAACCAGCGGCGCGCGTAATGGGCACCGACGAGTGTCGCCAGGTCCATAACGAGTTTGTGCTTGCGCGGCTCGAGTTGCATCACGTAGCCCGACTTGGCATCGGCGATAGCTTGAGCATCGAGTGCGCCCAAGGCGTCGAGCACGCTCGCGCGGCGCGGCTCGTCGTACTCCAGCGCCATCTGGCCAATGCGGCCATATACACGCACTTTGCGCACGCCGTCGATTTCGCCGCCAAGCTTAAGAAGTGCATCGAGATCGCTCTCTGGCACAGGACCCGCCAATTGAAGACGGGTCCTGCCGGGGATCTCGCTAATAATCGAGAATCTCATAGTTTGTGCCTGGGAGCGTTACTCGGCTGCCTCGTCAGCAGCGGCCTCGCTCTGGGTGATGTAGGCAGCCTCGGCAACCATGTCATCGACATTGGCCTTGGCCTGCTCGACCATGTCCTGGTAGCCGTTCTTGATGCGCATGCCGCACGCGATGCCCTGCACGCAGGCGTTCTTTACCGGAGCGCTGGTGAGCAGCTTGATGCCGGCCGTGCCGAGCAGAAAACCGCCACCAACAAGCAGGGTGTTGAACGTGGACTTCTTCATGATGTCTCTCCCTTTTCCGCAACAACTGCGGCACGGTGCCTTAGCACCCGAGTAAACAAGTTTGCTCGAGCACACTTTTGGAAAATAGTTTAGTTTATCTAACTATTAAGTTCAACAAAGGTTAACTTTTTGGAAATCTTGAGGCGCGATGTGATCAAGGGGACCGTCCCTGCGCCACATCCACAAAAAAATGGGGGCGCCAACGGCGCCCTCATTCACCAAATTCCATTCAGCCCACCTGACCCGAACGGCCGAGTCGTTGCAGAACCCGGGAGCCCCGGCAGGGCGGGTGCTTGCTCAAAATGAGTTCCGCACGCAAAGAAGGCCACTTAATGTGGCCTTCGTCTTGCGCAGGACTGTTCGAAATTTTGAGGAAGCACCCGCCCTGCCGGGGCTCCCGGGCTCCCGCTTACGAGAGCGACGTTCTCAGCAACTCGTTGAAGAGCTTCGGGTTGCCCTTGCCGCGGCTCGCCTTCATGCACTGGCCCACGAAAAAGCCGATGACCTTCTGGTTGCCGTCACGATACTGCTGCGCCTGATCGGCACAGTTTGCCAGCACCTCGTCCACGATCGGCTGCAGCGCGCCGGCATCGCTTACCTGACGCATACCGCGCTCGTCGACGATCTTATTGGGGTCGTCGCCGGTCTGGGCCATGGCCTCAAAGACCTCGTGCGCTTGGTTGGAGCTGATGGCATCGGTCGCCAGCAGCTTGGCAAGGGCTGCCACCTGAGCCGGTGCAATACCGGACTCTGTCAGCGAGACACCCGCGCCCTTAAGGTAGGCGATCATCTCGTTGACCAGCAGGTTTGCGACCGTCTGAGCCTCCTTGCCAGCCATACCGGCAGCGGCGGCCTCAAAGAACTCGGCAAACTCGGGGTCGCCGGCAATCTGCTCGGCGTCCGCCGCCTTAATACCAAAGTCGGCCTCAAAACGGACGCGCTTGGCATCGGGCAGCTCGGGAATCTCGCTACGGCAGCGGTCGATGAACTCGTCGTCCAGATCGAACGGCGCCAGGTCGGGATCGGGGAACAGGCGATAGTCGTCGGCCGTTTCCTTCACACGCATGACTACGGTGCGCTTGCGACTGGGCTCCCAGTGGCGGGTCTCCTGATAGATGATGCCGCCCTCCTCGAGCACCTCGGCCTGACGGCAGATCTCGTAGGCAAGGCCATCATGCAGGCTCTTAAACGAGTTGAGGTTCTTAAGCTCGGTCTTGGTGCCCAGCTTGGTCTCGCCGCGGCGACGCAGCGACACGTTGCCGTCGCAGCGCATGGAACCCTTCTCCATGGAGCAGTCCGAAATGCCCAGCGTCACAAAGATGCGACGGAGCTTCTCCATAAACAGGCGCGCTTCCTCAGGCGTACGCAAGTCGGGCTCAGTCACGAGTTCAATCAAAGGCGTGCCGCAGCGGTTGTAGTCGACGAGCGACTCGGCCGCGGCGGTAATGCGGCCCTCGGCGCCGCCCACGTGGACCATCTTGGCGGCGTCCTCCTCCATGTGGATGCGCAGGATGCGGATGGGCACCGTGTAGGAACCGTCCTCGCGACGCTCGGGCATCTGCAGGTTGGACGCGTCATAGCTGGCCAGGTGGCCGGCGCGCTGGGCGCCCTCGCGCATGGTCGACGTCATGGACGTGGACAGGCCCTCGGCGTTGGCCGAAGCGCTCGCCAGGCTCTGGGCCTCGGCCTCGCCAAATGCGCAGTCGGGGCGCTCGGCGGCACCGCGACCGGTCACATCCAGATCCAGATGGCCGTACATGGCAAAGGCGACCGGACCCTGCGTGGTCTGGAAGTTCTTGGCCATGTCGGGATAGAAGTAGTGCTTGCGGTAGAACATCGAGTGACGCTGGATCTCGCAGTTGGTGGCGAGACCCGCTTTGACGATGCTCTCGATGGCGCGCTTGTTGGGCACCGGCAGGGCGCCGGGCAGGCCCAGGCACACCGGGCAGACGTTGGCGTTGGGCTCGTCATCGTGGCTGAGCTTGCAGTTGCAGAACATCTTGGTATCGAGTGCGGTGAGCTCGGTATGGATCTCCAGACCGATCACGGCCTCCCAATCCTGCAGGACCTCGGAAAGCTCCTTCATTACAGCTCGCCTCCCTTCCCGGCAAAATCGGGCGCGACGGAAAGCGCGGGCACACCCGTAGCGGCATCGGCAAAGCCGCGCTCCAGGGCGCGGGCAAACGTGAGCAGCTGACGGTCCTTAAAGGCCGGACCCACCAGCTGAGCAGAAACGGGCAACTGAGTATCCTCGCCCAGGCCCAGCGGCACCGAGATACCACCGTTGCCGCAAATGTTGAGCGAGATGGTGTACAGGTCCGAAAGGTACATCTGCGTGGGGTCGCTGATCTCGCCAAACTTAAAGGCCGTGCGCGGCGAGGCGGGCATGAGGATGGTGTCCACCTTGGCATACGCGGCGTCGTAGTCCTGCGTGATGAGCGTGCGGGCCTTTTGCGCAGCGTAGTAGTACTTGTCGTACACGCCCGAGCTCAGCAGGTAGGCGCCGAGCATCTGACGGCGCTTGGCCTCGGCGCCAAAGCCGTGGGCGCGCGAAAGCGAGCTCTGGTCGGACAGGTTGGCGCAGCCCTCCTCCTGATAGCCGTAGCGAATGCCATCGAAACGGGCCAGGTTGGAGAACGCCTCGGCCGGGCCGATGACGTAGTAGGCAGCGATGGCGGCATCCAGGTGCGGCAGGTCGACCTCGACCAGCTCGGCGCCCTGATTCTGCAGCTCCTGGGCGGCGCGCTGAACAGCGGCCTTGACCTCGGGCGTCAGGCCCTCGGTCTCCATGAACGCAGGGATGATGCCCACGCGCTTGCCCTCGATGCTGTCGTTGAGATGCTCAGTAAAGTCGACGGCGCAATCCTGACTGGTGCAGTCGTACGGATCGTGGCCCGCACCGGTAAGCGCGTTCATAGCCAGCGCGACGTCCTCGACCGTGCGGCCAAAGGGGCCCACCTGGTCGAGCGACGAGCCAAAGGCAACCACGCCGTAACGGCTCACGGCGCCATACGTGGGCTTAAAGCCCACCACGCCGCACAACGACGCCGGCTGGCGAATGGAGCCGCCGGTGTCCGAGCCCAGCGAGAGCGCGACCTCGCCCGCGGCGACGGCGGCAGCGGAGCCGCCCGAGGAGCCGCCGGGCACGCGCTCGGTATCCCAGGGGTTGTTGGTGCGGTGGAACGCCGAGCTCTCGGTAGAGCTGCCAAAGGCAAACTCGTCCATGTTGGCCTTGCCCATGGGCAGGCAGCCGGCATCGAGCATGCGCTGGACGCAGGTGGCGGTGTAGACGCTCTGGTAGTCCCCGAGCATGCGGGAGGCGCAGGTGGTGCGCGTGCCCACAAGGTTCATGTTGTCCTTGATGGCCAGCGGCACGCCCGCGAGCGGGGGCAGCGGCTTTCCTGCGGCACGGTCGGCATCCACGCGCGCGGCGGCCTCGAGCGCCAGCTCGGGCGCCACCTGCAGGAATGCCTGGACCCCGCCCTCACGTGCCTCGATGGCGGCAAGGGAGGCCTGGGCCACCTCGGTAGCGGTAAAGTCGCCGGCGGCAACGCCCGCGGCGATCTGGGCAGCGGTAAGGGAATCGAAGCTCTGTGCCATTACTCGCTCTCCCCCTCTCCCAAAATGGACGGCACACGGAAGTAGCGGTCGCGCGCGCTGTCAGCGTTTTCCAGCGCGACGTCGAGCGGCAGGTCGCGCTCGGGTTCGCGCAGGTCATCGCCCATCACGTTGGACAGGCTTCCGATAGGATGGAACGTGGGCTCCACGTCGGGTAAGTCATATTGCAAGACGGGCTCGAGCATCTGGACGGCGTCGTTCATGTAGGACGTCATCTGGGCGAGCTCGTCATCGGTCAGTGCGATCTTTGCGTACTCGGCGATGCCGCGCACGTCTTTCTCGCTGAGTGCCATAGGCGCTCCCTTCCGCATAACAGTTAAACCGCTCTAGTATACAGGGCAGCGCCGGCTTGGAGCAGGCGCTTTACCCAAATGCAGCGAAAACGTAACGAGGGTGGCGGTTGGAACGGCTTAGAAACCCCGACCGCCACAAAGGTGCCTGTCCCCATTGCGGTGGTTCTGAACGATGCCTTATGCCGAGGCCTTGGCCTTGCGGCGCTTGCGGACCGCGTGGATCACGATGTCCAGCAGCAACAGCACAATGGCCACGACCACGATGAGCACGGCGAACTCACGCATGCCCCAGTGGCGGCCGGCCAGCGATTTTTGCTTGTCGACGTCCTTCTTGTTGTACTTGGTGCGCACGCAATGCACCAGCAGGCGATGGTCGTTCACGCCGTAGGGCGTGCAGGTGACGAGCGTCACTTTGTCGGCGCCGGGCTCGATGGTCAGCGACTCCATCTCCTCGGGCAGCACTACCTCGGAGTTCATCATCTTGTAGGCGAGCGTCTTGGTCATGGTGTGCAGCAGCACCAGGTCGCCGGGCTCCAGCGAGTGGATGTCGTCGAACATGCTCAGGTTGCGCATGCCCGAGTGCGCGGTGAGCACGCAATGCGTCGAGGTACCGCCCACCGGTAGGCTCGTGCCCTCCAGGTGGCCGACGCCCGCCATGAGGACTTCTTCGCTCGTGCCGTGGTAGATGGGCATGCTCACGTCGATGGAGGGGATCTCGACCCAGCTCATCATGGGGTCGCGGTCAAAGATGAGCTGCTGGTCGTAGGGCTCGATCTGGTCGGCGGGGAGCTCGGCAGCCTCGCCCGCCAGCTGCTCGTTAAAGGAGCGCGCCTGGAGCAGGATGCGCTCGCGCTCCTCGGCAGACAGCGCGTCCACGGTGCTGGACACCGTGCTGATCTGGTTGAACACGCCCGAGGCCTCGAGCCGGTCCAAGATCCACGGCCAGGTCATAAGGCCCACGCCGATAAGGATGATGACGATGGTGATAAGCCGGTCGGCCCAGCGCGGCAGTCGCTTGCGGCGACGCTTAGATTTTGGTTGAAGCTTGGGCTGGGGGCTTGAGCCGCCGTTGTCCGCGGCGTTATTGCTCTTCATATGTTTGGCGCCCTGCACCATCGCCGGTCACTCCTCTACAACTCAAGTTGTCTAAACAAATAATAGCCGATTAGCGAGCTTCCGCGTCGAACAACGCAGCTTGACTGCACCGTCCGATCGAGGATGGACCAGCATTTGCGTTTTCAAAATGTCCCGAATCGGCGGGGCGATTCGGGATACAATGTTAATAGGAAACGACGCATCCCGCGTAAGTACTTTGGAGCGCGGGCGACCAGTTTCCGGTGTTGTTAAATGCCCGGGCCTCTAACCCCGGGCATTCTTATTTGCGCTTGTTGCGGCGCAAATGCCTTCTACCGTCCGCACCGCGCGTGCGCCTACGGACCTTAAACCGAACCTCATACGAGTCAAGAAACGCGATGACGAACGTGCCCACCGCCGCGAGGGCGGCGAGCGCGTTAAGGAATTTCAGCATTTGGGGACCTCCGATCGAGTCGTCGGCCGCCCGCGCACGGGATGCGTCGCAAGGCCATTTTACTGCGAGCGTATGCACCCGCAGCTGGTAAACGCAATAATTGCAAACATCTGTTCGATATTCATACGCTTGATCCATCGAGCAATGGAGCCTGGCTGCGTTGTCCCAAAAAAACGGGGCAAACTCCAGTGCGGAGTTTGCCCCGAAAAGAGAATGGCAAAGCAAGAGCGTAGATGGACGAGAAAAGTGTCCGCAAGTCTCATGGCCATCACATCCCACCTGCCAAAGTGATGGGTGAGCGAGCGTTACTCGTGCTCGGACTCCTCAGCCTGCTTACGGCTGCGGATGAGGTGTGCCACGCCGATGCACAGCACTGCGCTGCCAGCGATCCAAGTGAAGGTCACGCCGTTGAGACCGGTCAGCGGGAGGCCGACATGCTTGGTATCGCCAACGGTGATGTTGAAGGTGCCGTCGTCGTTTGTAGCTGTGTTAGTCTTGGCTTCGAGCTTGTTGTCGCCCTTCTTATCATCCGGCTTACCGATGATAACCTGATCACTGGGAGCGGTTAGTTCATACTTATCCGCGCTCGAGCTTTCACCTGTTGTCCCGCTTTCATTCTTCGGCTTAATCGTGAAATCGAAAGATACGACCTTATCGTAATTTTCGGGAGCGTCAGTCTCCTCTACCGTATAGGTTCCCGCACCGAGGCCCTTGACAGCAAAGGCGCCATCGTCGCCAGTCGTGAACTTATACGCATCATCTCCAAGAGTTCCATCGAGATGAACGTATTTCCCCTTTAGGCTTGAATCCGCCGCCGCCTTCACCTTGATGGTAAATTGTGCATTCGGGAGTGCCTTCTCAGTGCCAAGGTCAACCTTATTCAGTTTAAGGCCATAGGTGTAGGTCTTGACCTCATCGGGCACCGTCGTGCCGGTGTCGGTGGTCATTGGATTGTTTGAATACTTAAGTTTGACAGTGTTGGTGTTACCCGCATTGTATCCAACGGTAGCCTCGCTGTTAATCTTTGCCGTATAGGAGACGACGATGCAGGAGCCCGCAGTAACGCCTTTCACACTCTTAAGATTGTCGCAGGTCCAAGTCGTTGTCTTATTTCCAGTTGCAGGGTCTACAGATTCCGCACTTTGAGTAAAGCTGCTCGTCACATCAGTACCATTCGCGTGGTTAATATCAGCCTGAGCGAGGTTCTTATTCGCATATAGAGTTGCTGTGAAGCCGGTCTCCAACGTCAAGCCCTTGGAAAGTTGATCGGAGAACTGATAGAAGTACGTGCCGTACGTATCGTAGTTATCGGCGACAGTGCCATAGAGGTTGTACGTAACCTCCTGCCCAACATGGGAGTCGCTGGCATCGAGCTCTTTATCGCCCCTGGCACTCACGATTTTCTTATCGACGGTAGGTACGCTCTTTTTGGGAGTCACCACTTTATCAGTCACACCATCAACGACCGCATATACGGGCGAAGTGAAAACGTCCTTCGAGCTGTTATTTGAACCTTCTGCCACGCTATTGGTCAGGAAGAGCCAGTAGCCGGCGGCAAGACCGGAAAGGGATTTATTGTCCTGATTAGTCGCCTTCCATGCACCGGAAAAAGCAGCGGTATTCAGTTTTTTCGCAATTACATTCAGAACATTGTCGCTCGCAACCTTTGTAGCTTCGTTAGTTTCAGCATGTTCATTCAGCCATTCGGCAGCATCCTGTGCGTTTTTGCTGCTGTAGCTTTTGGTGGAATCTTCTGCCTTCACGGCTTCATCAATTGCACTGACAACAACATCCCGAATTGCATCCTTCTCGGCCTGGGAAGAGCCGGCCCACTGAATGTTGGTGACAGCAGAATCGCTCACATTAGCCGCAAAGATCTGGATGCCCTTATAGGTCGTAGTCTCTTGATAAGTAGGGTCATTGAAAGTTACGGTCGAACCCGCGCCGCCCTCAGCCGCAAACGCCATCGTAACCGGGGCCATCACGCCGCCGAAGCTCAGCGCTGCCGTGAGGCCGGCGGTTACTGCCAGGCGTGCGATGTTCTTGTTCATGCTCATCTTCTTTTCCTCTACTTTCCGTTTGAATCCCATTCGATCGGTCATCATCTGTCTGTGTCTTAGCATCTGCTTCGCTACATCTCGCCCCGCTCTCGGTGGGGCTGCCAGCTACTCTTTATGGCTGCCACCTCCCCGCTTGATCAGGAGCGCGACCACGATGAGCGCGGCTCCGGCGACCGCTGCGGCGGCCACGGCGTACATTGCCATATCGCCAGTCAAGGGCATAAAGCCTCCGGTGGTAATGCTAGGGGGTGTGCCGGTGGGCGTATTAATGATCGACGCCTCCAGGCTGCCCGTCGACCCGTCCGCGCTGTCGGCGCGCAGGGGCGACTCGGCCGTGATGGTGAGCTTGGGCTTGGCGGCGGCCACCTGGTCGACGTCCAGGCCCTCGGCCTTGACCGTCACGGAGCGCGTGCCCTCAAAGGCGGTGTAGCCCTTGGGCGCCTTGAGCTCGCGGACCTCCAGCTTGCCCGAATCCACGCCTGAGACGGTCACGCGGCCGTCCTCGCCCGTGGTGACGGTGGCCTTGCCCTCCGCATCCCACGTGCCGTCGGCCGCCAGTGTGCGACCGCGGTCGTCGGCGATGCTCAGGACCGCCCCGGCAAGCGGCTTGTCGCCGTCGCTGCCGCGCTTGGTGAGCGCGAGATCCCAGGTGTAGGCGCACGCATCGTCGCTCGGCGTGCGGGTGAAGCCGGCGTCTCCGGACTGGTCGGCAAAGGGAGAGCGCGGGTAGCGCAGGTAGACCTCGTTGGGGTTGCCATTCGCGATGCCGTGGTTGCACGCGCTGTTGAGCGGTGCATTGTACACGGCGACCACGCGGGCGCCCGCGGTAAAGGCGTCGGCCCCGCCGAGCGCGGCGATCAGGTCGCCGGTGCGCACGGTGAAGGTCTTACCGTCGACCGAGACCCTGCACTGGGCCGTGATGTCGGTCCAGCCCTTCGCGGACTCGGTGCCGGCGCGGCCGTCCTTGCCGGCCGAAACGGCGTCGAAGCCGCCGTCCGCGCCCGCCGCCACGCACACGCGCATGCTCGCGGCGACCTTGGAGAGGTCGAGCCCCGCGCTCATGGTGTCGACGAACTGCACCGTATAGGTGTCGTAGGCGGTAAGACCCACCGGGACCGTGGCCGAGAGGCGCCAGTACAGGTCGTCGCCGACTGTGGCGTCGGCGGCCTTCTGCCAGGCGGCGGTGCCGTCCTCCAGCACGTACTTGGACACCTTGGGCGTCGCGGCCTTGGGTTTGACGGTAACGGCGCTGCCGCCCACCAGGGCCATGATCGGCGCGGTGCCGGCCTCGTTCTGGGAAATGGCGTCGTCGTCGGCGACGATGAGCCAGTAGCCACAGGGCAGCTCGGCCGTCGTGCCCGCGTTAAGGGCCACGGGCTCGGCGCCAGAGCTCTGGAGGGAACGAGCGAGCTGTGCGCTCAGCGCGCTCGTAAGGTGGGAATCGGTGTTGAGCCACTCGGCAGCTTCCTGCGCGGTGGTCTGGGAATTGGGCATGCCGGCGCTGTGCAGCACAGGCAGGACGGCGTCGCGCACGGCGTCGCTTGCCCAGGCGAGGTCGGTGGCGATTTTAGCGTCGTTGTCGCCATCGATGACGTTGGCGTCAAAGATCTGGTAGGCGTCGTAGCTGCTCGCCACGGTGCCGCTCACCGTGATGGAACCGGTCGAGGTCGGCGCGGCCTGCGCGGATGCGGGGAACACAACCGCGCAGGTGCCGATCACGAGGGCAAGCAGCGCAAACAAGATCGGGAAGGAGCAAACTTTCTTATTCACGACGCTCACCTCCCTTCGCATTCGCCTTGCGACGAATGTGCATCCAGGCCGCAGCAGCGCAAAGCACCGCCGCACCGGCAAGGTACGTCAGCGTGACGCCCGACATACCAGAAAGGGGCAAAGAGGTGGAGTAGGTGTTGGTGAAGGTGGGGATGGACTTGGGCTTGGTAGTATCGGATCCATCGTTGTAATCCACGGTAGTCTGCTTGCCTTCGTCGATGGCATTACCGTCAGCATCCTTGATCTGGGTGTAGGTCACCTTCGTGGCAGTGATTGTGCCATCTTTCTGATCCGTCATCGTGACGTCAAGCTTATAGACCGACTGATCGAACTTATAATGCGAGAAAATTGAACCCTCATTCTTCTCGCACACGTAGTACGTGAAGGTCTTGGAAGCGCCACGGCCCGTAGGATCACCGGCAGTGAAGGGATTCTTCGTGATATCAGAGAGCGAGTACTTAATCCCCTCGCCAGACGCATTTAAGAACGAAAGCGTCTGGGACTTGTCGCCATCGTCCCGAGTCTTAACCGTCTTAGCGTCCGCGAAGTCCGGGTTATCCGCAAGCTCGAGCGTAAACTCCTTCATCTCGCCACCCTTAACGACCTTAGTCGCCTCAGGAGTCCAGGAGCCAGTGGAGGTGTACGGAGTGTATTTGTTGGTGAAGGTCGTAGAGCCTTCGACACCGCCAATACAATAATAGCCTCCGTCCTGTTTTACGTCGCCCCACTGCTTTACGTTGATCCACGCACCGGACGACTTATCGAATTCACGCTTGGTGACACTGACGTTTTCAATCGTGTAGTTATGGATGACGAGCTGCTTTTCCTCATTTGGATTGTCTTTTTTCGGAACAGACATGAGCGAGGTCTGGGTATCTTTAGCCTTTACCACAATCTCATACACAGCAGAGTCGTATGTGATGTCGGAGTCCTCGCCGGCATCTTCGACCAAGTAGTATGTGATTTTGTCAGCCGTACCGCTCGCTGCGAACTGTTCACCAAGGTTAAACGCAATGTTGCCGCTTTCATCATTATTTGCAGTTCCAACCTCGGTACAAGCGTCACGATTGAATACCCCATTTGTGAAAGGATCATTCGAGTCCTTACGGTAGACCGTAAAGGAGAACTCCCCATCTTTGAGGCCACGGCCGTCCAACACCTTGGTTGCCTTCAGCTTAAGGCTCGGGTAGACATACGTATCCGCTGGCTGGCCCAAGTACAGGTCGCCGTTCGACATGATGCCGCCGCCATGGTTCCAAGAATAGTTGCCAGTGATGAAGGTTGTGGCAAGACCCTGCGCGGCCGTCGCAGCATCATCTCCGGCATTAACACCCGAAGACAAGCCGATACTATTCTTGACCTGAACACCACCATTAGCCGGAATACTAATCTTCTTTTCAAGTTCAATGCTTCCCGAAAACTTGGCGTCACCGCCACCAAGCATCTTGCCGATTACCGCTGCGATTGGATCGCTGTGGCCCGTTGCAGCAAGGAAGAAATCCGCATGACCGTTTTCGCGGAAGATCGCAGGATTTTTATTATACGCAGTGAAATCTTGATTTTTATCGTGACCACCTTCGGAAAGATGGGGCTTACCTTCATTACCGGTATTGTCCTGTGCGTTGTAATCATCATGATAGTCGTAATCAGCGCCAGCAGACGAATTGCCAAAGATTGCCGTGCCCTCAGTGTTCGTTACCAACGTCTTGCCCGTGGGGCAGACTGCTACGCCGCCGCCATAGCCGCCAGCGATATTGGCGCTAATGTACGAGTTGTACGCAAAGAGCCTGCCAGCATTAGATGCGGTATTCGAATCGCCCTGGACGAAGACGCCGCCTCCGCCCCAGTCAAAGCGAGACATGCAGTGGTTATTAGTGATGTAGACTGGGCTATCTTTTGACGATCCATTTACCATCGCGTCAACCATCTGGCCCACTCGGATGCCGGCACCCTCAGATCGGAAGCTCACATTAGAGGCAATAGTTCCCCCCGTAATTGTGAGCCATGCCGTATCCTTGCGAGACCACCCTTGTCGACCAACATCGGTAACATAAACGCCACCGCCAGCTTCCTCGGAGTAGTTGCCGGTAATCTGGCCACCGGAAATGGTGACATGGGCGCCGTTATTGGCAGCAAGCCCAGCGCCGCCATGACAACCATCGCCTTCGTTACCGCAGAATTTAGCCATTCTATTATTCGTGACATAGCCACCAGAGACGGTCACGATGCCGCCCTCGGCCATAATGCCGCCACCGAGTCCCGCGCCGAATGTGCTATTACCGGAGATTACGCCACTGGTCACCTTACCGGAGATTACGCCACTGGTCACCTTGACTGCAGACCCCTTGGCATATACACCGCCGCCACTCGAAGCGCAGTTGCCAGCAATTACGCCACCGATCAGATTAAGGGTCGAAGCGCTGCCCCCTTCATTAGACACCATGACACCTGCACCGTTGGCCCAAGTGTTCGTAGAAGCACCGCATACGTAGCCACCGCTCATATTGACGGTAGAACCGTTCTCGGCATAGATGAGGTTACCGACATTGCAGTCCTTTTTCTGCGTAAGCGTACCACTCTGGAGGTTAAACGTGCCGCCCTGGTAAACGTTAATGAGCCTCATCGTGGAGTTCTTGGTGCCTCCAACAATTGCGCCCTGAATTGTCGCCGTGTGCTCATAGATCTTCTCAGTGGTACCTGCACCACTTGCAGTCGATTCGGTTACGTAATAGGTAAGGTCAGTCGGAATGCCATTATCGTCATAAGACATCTTTGCCGTCTTGCCATAATTGTCAGGTGTCAGATACTCGTCCTTATCTTGCAGCTGCTGGCCGTCGGCAACATTCTCCTGAATGTGCCCAGAGTCCACGTCGTCCACGACCGTAAGCGTCGCGCCCTTAGCAATATCAAACAGAGGCTTGCCAGCACTATTCTGCTTTATCTTGTGACCATTTAAGTTCAAGGTGATATTGATGGGATTGTCGCTGGACTGTTCGAGCCTAATCTCATCGTTATAGTCGATATCGGCCGTAAGCTTAAAAGTAGCAACGCCGTCTCCATCACGCAGTTCCTTGTTAAGGAGCTTTGAGCTCAGCTCTGCCGCGTTGCGAATTTCATAATCTGATTCATTCTCTGTAGCAGGCGCGATTGCGTCTTCATCATTAGTGTCGTCTTCGGCAGGCTGCTCGGCACTTTTGGCTCCCGCGTCATCGGACGACAGGCCCGTCGCGACAACGCCACCAGAGGTTTCGCCGTTCTCGGTCTCGTCACTATTCTGGTTTTCGGTATCCCCGTTGTTGGTGTTGCCTACAACAGTAGACTCACTTGAGGAACCCCCCATCACAGTTTCCTCGGTAGAAACCGCCTGACCATCGTTGGCAATGGCCTGCGAGATCGGAGGCATGACGAGCGACAGCACCAGGCTCAACACGGAAGCTCCGCACAAAGCGCCTGCCAGTACACGGCGCGTCGCTTTATTACTCTGCTTAGATTTGTCTGAATTTGCTTTCATCGATGTCTCCTCCCCAAGAGACCGCGATCTTGCTCTTTCACTATCAAACGTATCTGCGCAATCTGTAATTGCGCACGTTTAGTGTACATATTGTAACGATTATTTAGACATTGTTAGCGCCGGAATAATTTAGCCAAATATAGTCGGCCGAGATTGACCAATCCCG
>OGXX01001144.1_pt1 | contig 27451 bp, 20 predicted proteins | sample 1576301 | NCBI WGS metagenome assembly OGXX01 (sample SAMEA3541469, study PRJEB24748) | human gut metagenome | biome: human gut; feature: human-associated habitat; material: faeces | place: China | collected 2012
AGATTATGTTGCAGTTGCGGAAGGGGTTCTTAAGGGGTATCGAGATAACGGGTTAAGCTATTTATTGATATGGTAAGTAACCATAGTATTAAAATTGATATCGATATTTAAAGTGATTATAAAGCAAGTTATTCTTTATGGAATAAATGATAACTGTTTCTTTCGGAGCAGGATAAAATTAATTTAAATTTTTATAGCGATGCTCACTCTAGGGGAAATCTTTAATGACTGTTTTTATGTACAGTTATTGTTGAGTGTTCACAAGTTAAATGATATAATCCATATTATTAATGGAAGAGATATTTTACATGAAACATATCCATTTAATTAATTCACTGTCCTTGGACGAGACAACAAAATTCACTAAAAAAGCGACAGGTAAATACTATACAGATCCAAAAATAGCTCTTTTGATGATAGAGAAGTTATTACCATTGATAAATTCCTGTGATAAAAAAAGTTATAATGTCGCAGATCCATTTTCAGGGGATGGTCGACTTATTACATTGCTTATTAAACAATGGATGATAAATGGTTTTCCAGATGTAGAGTGGAATGTTTATCTGTTCGATATAGAAAATACAGGCCTCACTTATGCTAAAAATGCGTTGTCTGAACTTAAGTTAGCAGGTGCAAATATTAACATTACTATAAAAAATAGTGATGTTTTTTATGAATTTAAAAAATATGTTGATTATTTTGATTGTGTTATAACCAATCCGCCTTGGGAGAATATAAAACCAGATTCTAGAGAGCTCGATTTTTTTGAACCATCTATGAAATCGATGTATATAGACTCTCTTCGTGAGTTTGATGATTATTTGTCAAGAGTATTGCCATATTCTCAGCCGAAGCGTAAATTTGCTGGGTGGGGGACTAATCTTTCACGTGTTGGTGCAGAACTTAGCTTAGAAATATGTAATAAAAATGGATTGGTAGCTATAGTTATGCCTGCATCTTTTTTCGCAGATGAACAATCGTACATATTACGTGAAAAGTTTTTTAATTCAGGGAGGATTGATTGCATAAATTATTATCCAGCTGAGGCTAAATTATTCGGCGGTGCTGATGTTTCTTCATGTTCTTTTATTTTTAATAAAGGTGAATCCCTTAATGATAATATTCAACTTAGTGTGTATGATAAAAACTTAAATATTAAATCACTAGGTTTTTTTGATTTGTCTAGTATAGATTCTCAATATCTTAGCATTCCGGTATCTCAAGGTGTTCATGCCGTTCATTTGTTAAGAAAGCTGCAAGAGGGATACCCAACATGGGGTAGTCTGGAAAAAAATGGAGAGATATGGGCAGGAAGAGAAATAGATGAAACTGGTAGTAGTGACTGGACACAAAAAAGTGGCGGCGGATTATTATTCATTAAAGGAAAAATGATTGGGAGGTATAATTTTCATAATGAGAAGAGCTTAAGAATAACGAAAAAAATTGATAAGGTTCTATCCAATTCTAATTTCGTAAGGATTGCATGGCGTGACATTTCACGCCCGAGTCAAAAAAGGCGAATGATTGCAACGATAATACCTCCTAACTCTTTGGCAGGGAATTCATTAGGGGTGGTCTATTATAAAAGTGGTTCGCAAGATTCGCTCTTTAGTTTGCTTGGTATTATAAACTCCCTTTGTTTTGAATTTCAATTAAGAAGCTTTTTAGCTACTGGTCATGTATCATTGTCAGCCTTACGAAAAACTGCAATACCGTCTGAAAAAATATTATTACAACATTCTGAATTAAAACAACTTGTGATTTCTTGCATAGAGGGATGTTGTGATGCTGAGTTGAAAATTGAGGCTTATGTTGCCAAAAATATTTACAAATTGGATTTGAATGAATTTAATAAGCTTCTGTCTTCATTTGATAAGATTGAGTTAGCTGAAAAAGAAAGTTTATTGAGGATTTTTCAACATTATGACTAAAAGTGAAACATTTATGATTCCCAATCACAAGGCAGCAAAGCTAAGTGAATTGGATATGATGATTGTTAACTCAGTACCGCCAGGTGGCAACTGGAAAAATATTCCTTTAGATGTACCGTCTAAAAGAATAGAGCAAATTAGGGATAGTTATGCACAAGGAAAAGGAAGCCGTTCAACATACTACGGTAGATTACTTCCAGATATGCCTGCATATACTATCAATACATATTTTAACCGACCTGGGAATGGTTGCCATATTCACTATGAGCAAGATCGTGTTCTATCCCAGAGAGAAGCTGCAAGACTACAATCGTTCCCGGATGATTTTATTTTCTTCGGAGGTCAAACAGCAATTAATACCCAAATCGGTAATGCAGTGCCCCCATTTTTAGCTTTTCTGATTGCGAAAGAAATAGAGAAGGCGATAGGTAATACTGGTTATTATATCGATTTATTTTCCGGAGCTGGAGGGCTGGGACTAGGATTCAAATGGGCTGGATGGACTCCATTATTGGCGAATGATATTGAAGAAAAATATCTACAAACATATTCAAACAATGTTCACAAAGAAGTTTTATGTGGCAGCATTTCTGATAATGAAACTTTTTCAAAAATAGCAGATAAAATATCAGGATTTAAGAAATTATATTTTGATAAACAATTATGGATACTTGGTGGACCCCCATGCCAGGGATTTTCTACGGCAGGAAATGCCAGAACAATGGATGATCCAAGAAATTCACTTTTTATGCATTATAAATCTCTCTTAAATGAGATAAAACCAAACGGTTTTATTTTTGAAAATGTTGCTGGTTTGTTGAATATGGAAAAAGGTAAGGTCTTTGAAAGAGTCAAAGAAGAATTCTCATCAACCATGAAAACTATGAATGGATGGATATTAAACTCTGAACATTATGCAATCCCTCAGCGCCGAAAAAGGGTTATATTGGTTGGTTCAAACGACCCTTTATTTTCAATTGAACCTCCACAAAAATTAACAGAAGATAAGGAATCTTGGGTATCTGTAAAGGATGCATTATCTGATCTGCCTCCTTTGCAACATGGTGAAGATGGAAGTGGTAAATATTATATCCATCACCCCGAAAATGACTATCAATTATTCATGAGAGGTAATATTACTCCTTCAGAATATTATGAAAGGAATATAAAGCCCTCTTTATAAGAGGGCTATGTCTTACTCTATAAATTCTTCTGGGATTGAGCGAACATAACGATCATTTTCCCAATATGATTCCAGTTCTTTTCCTATTTCGCTCATCCCTGATATTAGATATTTTAATATCAAGTTGAATTTTTCTTTATTGTTTGTCACTATTTCTCGTAGATCTGTAATGATTGTTCGAAATTCATTTTTTGAATCTGAATTCTCAGATATTATTCCGGATATTTTTTCATCTAAGCAAGATGTAATTTCACTTAATGATTTTAAATTATCCATAGCTTCAGAGAAAAACTTCTCAGATAATTCATTTGATACAATAAATGCGTTCCGATTTTCTTTTCTATGATAATCATTCAATGAAGTAAATGCTATTCTGATTCGTCTTGTTTTTTGCACAGCAGCATATTTTGATTCACGTTTTATTTTTTTTAATGATTTATAATGAGTTAAATGATTTGAAATGCATAATCCCTCAAATATTGGGTTATAATTGGCTACCTCAAGATGTAAAAGACTTGCAAGGAAAGTATAATAACCTTCATCCATTATTTTTTTAAGAAGATTCATATATGTATGTCTATTATCACGTAGTATTTTACTTAGTCTTAAGGCTTTTTCACTATCATCTACAGAGTGTTTTAGTCGATTCCATACTTCTTCTGCGAACCATGAAATAACCGTATGACCTTCATTCTCAGCTTCTAATAAAGAGATTATATCACTTAAATACATACGATTGTTTTTGGCACTATTACATGATTTGCAAAGTAGTTGAAATTGTGGGCGATGGGAAAACCCTAGTGAGATTGGGCCAATGTGATCTGCTTGGCAAGGAGTTGGATGTAAACCACCATTTCCGGCATTCAAACATTCCTCGTTAATAAATATATTATTTGTTCTAACTTGGCCCATTAGCCTGTCTGCAGCTACCCAATCACCATCCACCCAATATTCGAAAACTCTTCTGTCAGTAACATAAGATTTAAGATTTTCTTTGGTCCTTCCTTTATCAGCAATAGAGCGACAACAGCGGTTAAATGAATGAAATCCATCAAAACGATCTGGAGGATTTGCCATGGCTCCAGGGCTAAGCATACGTGATTCTTGAGGTATGTATTGTTCTTTTAGATACTCAATCCATGCTTCGAGATTGCTTGAAATATCTGGAATCGTGATGGATTTTGTAGAAAATAAATGTGGTAAATCTAAATATATTCTTTCACCAAATCTATCATCTAAACGAGTCAACAAATCAACTATGTGTTCATTTTGAGATAGCTCAAAAGTCTCATCTATATAATTAAGTTTCCTAACCCGAGAAAAGAAATGCTCATTTGGGTAGGAGTAAGATAATTCCATTTCTTTACCGCATTTCTTGCATGGTTTAACTCCAAGTGGATGAATTAGTTTAGCTGTTTTACTAATCCATGCTTTTTCAGTGTCAGGGTCTATCCCAATACTTCTGGCTTTATTTTTCCACCATTCATAGCGCCGTTGATGAGTGTGTTTAAATTTCCCCGATGCCCTATTTGATGGAGCTTCCCATTGAATCTCACCTTTTTCCCCAAAGGGATCTGGCATTCCAAAATAATTCGGGTGGTTAACTATTAGTCGAGTGTACTCTAAAAATGCCGCATCGCCATATTTAGGTTTTACGTTTTTCTTAATTGTATTTGTGGCTAAATTTTCATCTTTAGAGTGGCTGGCTGCTTTATCATTATTAGGAGTAACTGCAATTTTTCCCATTTTCATAAATTCTCCATATAATAAAGTAATTACTTTATATTAATTTAATTAGTAAATAAACTATGATTATACCCATTTTTTAGAGGACTGGTTCATCGCCAGCTTGGCTAGAAATTTATATACTGGACACATCCTTCACCCACATCATCCTCTCCCCGCGGTTTGCTGTTATCTGGTACGGAACAACCCATAGTTTTAATGTTTTAGAGAAAGCAAAATGCTGCTGTATCGGTTGGTTAAATTGATCATGCGCAGGATAGATTAAGTACATTTCGCCAATCCCATTTAGGTATTTTTGACCGTAGGCAAACATTTGATAGAAGTCGGCTTGCGCTAGCCCATACTGTGTTGTTTTTTGGGAGTTGCTATTTATTAGCTTCCATTTTGTGTCCATCACCAATTTGGTTTGTACCGGTCGACGTGACTGAATCAACAAATCCGGCCGAAGTTTAAAGCAATCGTTAGACCCGTGCTTCACAAGAGAATAAGTAGCCGCTTGTGGTATTACTTTGAGATGAGAAGGTAATTCGTAGGGTAGGGTCTGTGCCACAAAGGATTCAAATACCGCTTCCATAGGGAACAAAAGTGATATCGCTTTGGTGTTTCCCTGCAAAGCACTCGGACTCATTCCTCTCAGGATCAATTGCGCCCACGCCATTGGCTCGTTGTAATGAGCCATACCACGCTCGAGGCGTAAGTTGTTTATATCACGTTCAATATCCCGGCTAAGTGGAATACCGTCAAACGCAAAGCGCAGTTCGTAAAGCCAGCGTTGATTCTCTGATGACAGCTTTAGACTAAGAAGCTTATCTAGCGCGGAGTGTAAGAGCCGATTGGCTGCACAATCAGGCATGTAGTCATCATAATCGACACAAAACTTATGGCGATTCACCGCGTTATGTCGCAGCTGTGCAGAAAGCATCAGCTTGCCCTTCATAAAAGCCAGATTACCTTGCTCGCTCACATAGTCGGAGCGTAAACCTTGTTTAAGTAATTGGCTAACGCTATGCAAAAACTGGTGAATAAAAATCTCAAGCAAAGGCATACGCTGAGCCTGAAGAGTGGCTTGCTGAGTTTCAATATGTCGAAACCCAGGCAAATGGCTTAGCATCGTCAGTAATGTTTGACGTGCATTAGCCGCTGTGAGGTTTTTACCAACCTTGGGCAGTATCTCAAGCTGGAAACCGTGAGGTGTTGAAAGCATCCCCGCGTAGTTTTGAACCTGAAGCAATTTGAAGCCTGAGCGAGAGGTGAGTTTGAGGAACTGGCTCCCTTGATTACTTGCCAAGCTAAGCGCTTCTAAATAATTAAAGACCAGTGGAGGCACCAGTTTTGCGCCAACTGAAGCCGCTTTGTCACTCCCCAATAGGTCATATTCAAAAACGGAGATAACTTCACCCATGATTTACAGCCTGCTCATCAAGGGGAGTCTGCTGGGGCTGATAAATTGAACGATAAGCCTGTGGAATATTCCAGATCTCTTGATCGAAATCTTTGAGTTCGTAAGCTGTTGATTGCTGATCATGGTGTCGTAAACCATGGTTGTTACCAAAAAGCGTATCGAGATCGTCGGTTTTCTCAATCACGAATTGCAGGTTGTCGTCTTGCTTTTGATTGTCTGCCAGCACCAACCGGATCTTGTTCCAGTCATCGAAAAAGTATTCCTGTAAAAGCGGAATGATCTTTTTCTGGAATGCGATCTTCAATTGTTTAAACGCAGCTTCTTCATCACCGGCATCGAGTGCATTTTTTACCGGCATAAAGAACGCATGCCCCAGCGTATGTTCACGATCGTAAAGAGCCTCGATGCGGCTATTGAGTTTCTCTAACAACGACTCGAGCTCTATGCCTTTCACCTTAGCTCCACTCAGTAAAGAGAGATCGGGCATCATTTCGACAAAGTCAAAGCGACGGCGCAAAGCCGTGTCCATCAGAGCTAAAGAACGGTCCGCTGTATTCATGGCTCCGATGATATCGACATTGGCGGGTACGCTGAAGTGATCACCGCTATAAGCCAGTTGTAGGCTCATTGCATTGGGCATGCCTGCACGCTTGTCTACTTCAATGAGTGAGATTAGTTCACCAAAGATCTTGGATATGTTACCGCGATTGATCTCATCAATGAAAATGGCGTAGCGATGTCCTGGATCGGCATTGGCACGTTGGGAAAGGCGCATAAAGATACCCGGCTCAATGGGATAAGAGATATTGCCACTCTCGTCAGAGCGAGCGCGTATACCTTCAATAAATTCTTCATAGCCGTAAGATTGGTGGAACGTAACCACCGCAAAACGCTGGATGGCTTCGGCAGATTTAGGGCCTCGTTTAAGTTCGGCGTAGAGCTCTACCAAATCCTCCACTTGCTCGAGCTGTGAATCAACTAGCAACCATTCGCTGTTATCTGTTTTGTTAAATACGGCAGGCTCACGCCGATTCTTATAATCAACGGTTAACGACTCGGGAACTGTATAGGATTGCAAAGCTGCCCAGGCTGTATTCGATAGGTTGCCATTACGACCGTTTAATAATGCCTTACGTTGAAACCACATATGTTCAATAATTTGGCGAACTTTGGCTCGTTTCCCAAGATCGAGCAGCACCAGCGTTATAACCTGCATCCAATTCAACGATTCAAGGCGAGAATCCAGCCAGGCATCACGATCAGCTGGAACAGCATGAGAAGTGTACTCTTTCATTTTTTGCTGCAACCTGAAGGTTTTGCCAGTGCCAGGGGGGCCAAAGAAGATCACGTTAGTTGGTGAATGTAGGATGATCTTGTTCTCGATGGGCTCATTGCTGGTTATGAATGTAGTGCTCGCTATTTTCTCCTGCTTTTGTTCATTATCGCGTTCACGGAGCAATTCATAGAGATGCCAGATGGCCATATTCACGTAATAAGGATCTGTGTCAGGAGATTGGGCGTGTATGGCTTGTTTCAATTCATAGTTTTTCTGTAACCAATTTCCGGTCAGTGCCAGACCGAGATGGAAGTGCTGATTTAGGAATTCTGCTGCTTTACTAAAAGCATTCTCATCCACAGTACTGGTGTAGTTTTCTGGCGAGAACGCGGCAAAGACGCGATTTCTCAAACTCCTATACATACGCTTGAGAAGTCCGTTTTCTTTAGCTTGTTGTAGTGCATTGCCAACATATTGGTAAGTTTCTTCATCCGGCTGTTGCCGAATTCGTTCAGTTAGTTCTCTAAGCAGTGGCAGGCTTTGCTGATATTCTGCTAAGGATGGAACGCCCTGGCGAATACTGGCAATACCGTTATCGCGTTCATACCAGAGCCTCTTGACTAAACCATCCGTTTCAGGTTCAGAAAAAGTTGAGGTTTGTTGTAGCAAGGTCGTAAATTCACGGTATCGCTGATCCCACTTGGAAGCTGAGTAATTTTTATCTTTCGCCAGGGCATCAATCAATTCACTGATCGTCAGCTTACCTGCTTCGACACTATCTACAAGATCCATCGTGATATTTCCTCTGCTATTACATTACTTACCAGGCAGCTAGTCTGGTGTTTTATAATCTATATTACCAAGCATGCAATTGTAGCCAAGCGCAATAAGTAAGATTTTCAATGCAAAATACATTTTTTTCATGTTATTGAATTTATTGCTCTCAAACGAGTTTTTGGCATCTTCACTTTGAGTTGTGATTATCGAGTTACTTTGTTGTGCTGAAGCGTTGTTGGTATCAATAGAGTATTAGCTGTGCGGATACTAGTGCAGGGTATGCTCCCTTCTTGGGTCAGCAAGGTGCGATGATTTTGAGTTGGAAGAGGAAAGTACGGGGAGTTGTGTTTGCACCTATAGAAAAGGCCTGAACAATTTAGTCAGAAAGCGTGAAATTAAGCTGTGCGCTGGTGTCGTGTAGCAACGCACAACTTATCAGAATAGCTTGCCCAGCAGCTTAATAAAGAAAAACACATCGCTAAAACTGCTGATACCTCTGAATAAATGGGCTGCGAATATGTTCGCTTTGAAGCAGTCCTTCATGCCCGATTTATCCCCAACGCGATTGCGGTAGAGTCCCAAAAAATGACGTGCCTCTACCAGCGCATGCCGGTACAAAAATACCTTTATTTTTTGTTTTGTTCTTGTTCCGCTACTTGGATGATTTTCGCGATCACTTCAACATAGTTTATAGCACGAACAACGTAGTAATCCGGCCGATGTGTGATAGAGGCCTTATTGTTGATATAGATATAGTCCTTTATATCCAATGTACAGAATCAACCATTGCTCGCTGCAAGATGAACCGTTTAAAAAATGTCTTTATGGCTCCTGCCGGACTGGAAGCGCAGTGAATGCTGCCTGACATAGGATGGCCTGACCATCTGCAGCCACAGATAATGCGGCCATTCGCGGTGTGTAACACAGTGTCTAATCCATTAATAACCTGACAGAGGCGTACCATAGGGCTGCTTTTTGTGAACCGCTCTTCGATGTTGGTCAGCACAGGAATGCCAGCCATTAAAGATCATGACGTCGGCTTGCGACGTACTAACTGCCTGCCATCTTTTTTCTATGAACCCATCTGCTATATCGTCGTCCGCATCAAGGAATATAACCTATTCTCCTTGGTGCAAGGCTAGAGCAGCATTTCGGGCGGCATAGACACCTTGATTGGCCTGCTCAATGAGAATGAGCCGATCATCGTGGATTTGACGAAGAACGTTGCCAGTTTCATCAGTAGAACCGTCATCGACAATGATAAGTTCAATAGCCAAGTGGGGTTCACTGAGGATTTTAGTAACCAAACTAACGCTGGTTTCAGCGGCGTTGTAAGCAGGGATAATGACGCTGACATCGATTCCATTTTTCATATTGAGCTACGATTTTCTTTCGTTGTCATCTTTGAGGCGTCTGATCGTGATAATCCTTCTTTCCCTGATTTCCTCATCGATATCGAATAAGCACTCGTCGCAGAATTCTTTATCGAGTGAGAGCCTCTGTTCAAGGACGCTTCTTTTTTTGTTGCAACGTGCACATCTCTTCATCTTTCCGCGCCTTTGTGACCTCGTGATTTGGGGTACATGGAAAATGGGCGTAGCAAGTCTCAGCTAGATAACTAACCGTAATAAAAGGGCTTTTCTGCGAGCAATGTAAGAGAAGGATAACCAGGCAGGTTGCAAGAAAGATAATCGTTTTGATAGATCAGTTTATCGATATTGATCGTTAGTGCCGATCGATAAGAAGTGCGGAAACGTTAGACTCACCTCTGTTGCTCCATCATGATGATGGGGCTGTTGGCCCTCGAATCTATCTGTCTATTAGCATCGGCATGACAAACACTATTTGTTTCCACAACAAAAGACAATAGAAAAGTACATATGTACAAAAAGTGTGATTTATTCTGTCACTTCAGTACTTCCTTTCGCCTAAGTTTGCCCGTAATAATTCCCCGTGCAGTACTATTGTTGCGACATAACAACATGAATTACATGGTAATAATAGATGTTTTCCTCTGCTGATTCCTGTAAAGATCATGACTCCATACGACATCATTTTTAATATTATACAGTTCAAAAAATCTACATGTGTCACAAATAATTTTACATTTGATAATGTATAGTTGTCACATGACAAGTTGATTATCATTCTGTGTAGACAAGGAGAACTGTTATGACGGATTCAATTCCATCAGGTTACAAGCCGCTGACATGTGACACGCTGCCGGGTTATCTCTCGTCCAGACTGACCCCTTCATGCGAACCGGGAGGGTTACCTGAAGAGTGGAAAGTTTCAGAAGTGGGGGACGGAAACCTGAACATGGTGTTTATCGTTGAGGGGACACATAAAACCATCATTGTAAAACAAGCTCTGCCCTGGCTTCGTGCAGGGGGCGAAGGATGGCCTTTATCTCTGAGCCGTGCGGGCTTTGAGTACAACGTCTTATGTCAGGAAGCCAAGTACGCGGGTCACACACTGATTCCGCAGGTCTATTTTTACGACCCGGAAATGGCGCTGTTTGCCATGGAGTATCTGACTCCTCACGTGATTCTGCGTAAGGAACTGATTAACGGTAAAAAATTCCCTAAACTAGCTGAAGATATCGGCAGATTTTTAGCACAGACTCTCTTCAATACGTCTGACATTGGCATGTCAGCAGAACAGAAAAAAGCGCTTACTGCCGAGTTCGCGTTGAATCATGAGCTGTGCAAAATTACGGAAGATCTGATCTTCACAGAGCCCTATTACAACGCTGAACGGAATAACTGGACTTCTCCTGAGCTGGACGATGCCGTCCATAAGGCCTGGGCTGATGTAGAGATGATCCAGGTTGCCATGCGTTATAAGTACAAATTTATGACAGAAGCGCAGGCATTGTTACATGGCGACCTTCATTCAGGCTCAATCATGGTGACCGACACGGATACCAAAGTGATTGATCCGGAGTTCGGTTTCATGGGGCCAATGGCGTTTGATATCGGCAACTATATTGGCAACCTCCTGCTGGCGTACTTCTCACGCCCTGGGTGGGATGCGAATGAGCAACGTCGCGCTGACTATCAGGAATGGCTGCTTCAGCAGATTGTCCAAACCTGGTCCGTTTTCACCCGGGAGTTCCGCCAGCTCTGGGACAACAAAACACAGGGCGACGCGTGGCCGACAGAAATGTATCAACAGAACAGGGCCGCTCTTGAGGACGCACAGGATCAGTTTTTTGCCACGCTGCTTGAAGATTCCCTGGTGAATGCCGGCATGGAAATGAATCGCCGGATCATTGGTTTTGCTGGCGTTGCCGAGCTGAAACAGATTGAAAATACAGAGCTTCGCGCAGGATGTGAACGACGTGCATTGACCATGGCGCGCGATCTTATCGTCAATGCCCGCCAGTTTAAAAATATGGATTCCGTCATCCAGTCTGCGAAGGTTAAGTAAGAGGTCATTATGAATATTAAAGGTAAACACTATCGTACGGTCTGGGTTTCCGGGGATGGAAAAGCGGTAGAAATCATCGATCAGACTAAGTTGCCTTTTAAGTTCGAGGTGGTGGCGCTTACCTCTGCGGAAATGGCCGCTACGGCTATTCAGGAGATGTGGGTTCGTGGCGCTCCGCTTATTGGTGTCGTTGCAGCCTATGGCATCGCGCTGGGAATGAATCACGATGCCAGTGACATGGGTCTGCAGCGTTACTATGACCTTCTTATCAAAACCCGACCAACGGCAATTAATCTCAAATGGGCCCTCGACAGGATGATAGACACACTGAAGGATCTCTGTGTATCAGAGCGCAAGGATGTGGCCTGGGCGCTGGCGGCAGAAATTGCCGAGGAAGATGTCGCGTTGTGTGAACAAATTGGATTACATGGTACAGAAGTCATCCGCGAAATAGCCCAGAAAAAACCGGCCGGGAGTGTGGTCAATATCCTGACACATTGTAACGCAGGCTGGCTGGCGACTGTAGACTGGGGAACCGCGCTTTCTCCCATCTACAAAGCGCATGAAAACGGAATCCCTGTTCACGTCTGGGTGGATGAAACGCGGCCACGTAATCAGGGCGGACTCACGGCATTTGAACTGGGCTCACACGGTATTCCTCACACCCTGATCGCCGACAACGCGGGTGGCCACCTGATGCAACACGGTGACGTTGATCTCTGCATTGTTGGGACCGATCGAACCACGGCCAGAGGGGATGTCTGTAATAAAATTGGTACCTATCTTAAGGCGCTGGCGGCCCATGATAACCATGTTCCCTTCTACGTCGCGTTACCTTCTCCCACTATTGACTGGACTATCGAGGACGGAAAAAGCATTCCGATTGAGCAACGTGACGGAAAAGAGCAGTCCCATGTCTATGGGATAAACCCTCAGGGAGAATTGAGCTGGGTCAATACCGCCCCTGAAGGAACCCGTTGTGGGAACTACGCTTTCGACGTCACGCCTGCCCGATACATTACCGGCTTCATTACTGAGCGGGGAGTCTGTGCTGCCAGTAAGTCAGCGCTGGCGGATATGTTTGCTGACCTGAAGAGTAAAGCACTCCAGGGGGAACAGCATTAAAACGGCGGCCATTGCTATTAAGGATCAGGAATGGAACGGATTAAGTTAGCAGAAAAAATCATTTCCACTTGTCGGGAAATGAATGCGTCAGGTCTTAATCAAGGAACATCAGGTAATGTGAGTGCCAGGTATACCGGTGGCATGTTGATTACGCCGAGTGGGATCGCTTATTCAAAGATGACGCCGGACATGATTGTCTTTGTAGACGATAAGGGAATACCTGAAGCGGGTAAAATACCATCAAGTGAATGGTTATTTCATCTGGCGTGTTATAAAGCCAGACCAGAATTGAATGCTGTCATACATACGCATGCGGTGAATTCCACGGCGGTGGCAATACATAATCATTCAATTCCGGCCATTCATTATATGGTGGCGGTATCGGGGACGGATCATATTCCCTGTATTCCCTATTATACCTTTGGCAGTCCTGAACTGGCCGACGGTGTATCTAAAGGAATCAGAGAAAGTAAGTCCTTGCTGATGCAGCACCACGGTATGCTGGCCATGGACGTCACGCTGGAAAAGACGTTGTGGCTGGCGGGTGAAACCGAGACGCTGGCTGATTTATACATCAAATGTGGCGGATTACATCACGATGTTCCCGTGCTGTCTGAAGCCGAAATGACCATCGTCCTTGAAAAATTCAAAACGTATGGTTTGAAAGCGTAATTACAGCTTTATTTTAATTAATAACATATGACAGCCATTCGCAGAATGGCTGCTATTCCCTCTGTCCACAACGATTGATTATAACTACCACAAGGAGTTATTTATGTTTATCGTGGAATCGTATGCTGTCGCCATAATAATGTGTTTTATTACCATGATTTGCTGGGGTTCATGGGCGAATACAACTAAACTTGTCAGCAATAAAAAATGGGAGTTCCCTCTATTCTATTGGGATTATTCAATTGGATTATTGCTGTGTTCTTTGTTATTTGCCTTCACGCTGGGTTCTATGGGCGAAGCCGGTCGCAGTTTTATACCTGATATTCAGCAGGCGAGCAGCAGTAGTCTGATGTCGGCAATACTGGCAGGGATTATCTTCAATATTTCCAATATTCTTCTGGTCGCTTCTATTAATCTTGCCGGTATGGCGGTAGCTTTTCCTGTGGGTGTGGGGCTGGCACTGGCTCTGGGTGTGATCACCACCTATATCGGCAATCCGCAGGGCGATCCGCTCATTCTGTTCCTCGGTGTCGCCTGCGTTGTGATCGCCATTATTTTTACCGCGATAGCCTATGGTCGTGTCACGCAGGAGGCGGATAAATCTCGCCGTAATAAAGGTCTCATTACTGCCATTCTGGCGGGTATCATCATGGGATGGTTTTTCCGCTTCTTGGCGGACTCCATGTCTGACAATTTCAGCCAGCCTGCCAGCGGTCTGATGACGCCTTACTCAGCACTTGTTCTGTTTGCCGTGGGGCTGTTCTTGTCGAACTTTGTCCTTAACACGCTGGTCATGAAAAAACCTATTTCAGGAGAACCGGTCAACGGGAAAATGTATTTTTCCGGGAGCTTACGGGATCATGTTTGCGGCTGGCTGGGCGGTATGATTTGGTGTGTCGGTCTGGCATTCAGTCTGATTGCGTCTGGTCAGGCGGGGTATGCCATTTCCTACGGTCTGGGACAGGGGGCCACAATGATTGCCGTGATCTGGGGAGTCTTCATCTGGAGAGAATTTGCCAGTGCGCCAGCCGGAACCAATAAACTGCTGCTGACCATGTTTATTTCATACATTGTGGGTATTGTTCTTATTATCGCCGCTAATCAATAAAATCCTGCCCCATATCCACATGGGGCAGTTGTTCATTCTTTTAGTGTGGTAATTCACACGCCAGCAAAAACTCTGCCGTTCCTTCATCAACAATCAGGTCCGTGACATATCCTCCCAGCAGGGCACCCAACGTTGCGTCATAGCCTCTTTCCCCACCAGCAAGGAAGATCTTCCGTTCAATCTGCCTTAGCTGAGCCAGACTGATTCCCAGAATACGCTGGTCAACATCAGCCACGACGGGCATCCCTTCCTTGTCATAGAAGCGACCACAAATGACACCTACTGCGCCTAAATCCCGATACGTCTGCATTTCCTTCTTATTCAGCACGCCCACCCGAATCAGGGGATTTTCATCAAGCGCGTTACCCACGACAAAAAAGGCTTTCGTACAGCGAGTCAGAACGTCAAAATTCGATCGAATAATAGGCTCTGCCTGTAACTCCATGGCCAGTCTGGCGCTTGATACCACGGCGGGCACGTGCAGCGAGGCGACACGGCCTGAAAGCTTGTAGGCGATTTGCGATGAGGATTCAATGATCGTCAGGTCTGGCTGAGATGGCATGGAACCGAGCATCTGTATAACGGTGACATTTTTACATGACTTCGGCGTCATGGTTTTGCTCATCTGATGGATTGTTCTTCCCCAGGCAACCCCCAGCACATCACCATTCTCAATCACCTGATTCAGATACATGCCACCGGCACGTGAAAGGCGAGTCCGCATCAGCTTTGTATCATCACGTTTTCCGGCATGTTCGCCATCCGGCACGATGATCACTCTCTGGAGATTGAATTTATCGCGAATTTGCAAAGCAGCGTCGATAGAGCCAAAGACATTCACATCCAGGTTGATATGAACCAGTCCATTTTCCCGGGCTGTTTGCAGGTATTTGACAACCGTGACGCGGGACACCCCCATGATAGCTGCAACTTCAGTCTGGCTTTTGCCTTCCTGATAGTACAGCCATGTTGCATGAAGTACGGGATCATCATTGAACAGGCTGCTGTTTGTTTGATCTCTATCCACTTTTGTATACCTGTATTAAACCGGGGAAATGCTCATCTTAACCCTGTTTACCCGGAGAGTTGATGCAGATTGCCAGTGGCATGATTTTATACAGATATTTTATTCTTTTACATGAAATAAACCAGCATACCATTTGAGCGATCGCCTGCTGTTCCCCCATACTGTAAAGTCGGAGACATGCTCCGGCTTTACAGTATTACTGAGAGTACACCCATCAAGCATAATCGACGGTTCAATATCGCCCCTTTTTGATCGCCAGCGATTCGTCACCGTGCAGACGGTTGCCGTCACTCACTAAATTATGGGGGACAGTGAACAACAGGTTGGCTCACTGGCAAGAACCCGATTATAAAACTAAGCTGGCGAGCAGAATAAAAATCAGCCCACTGATGGATAAGAGTGTGGACATCAACGTCCAGGATAACAGCGTTTCTTTGGTGGTCAGGCCAAAAAAGTCTTTAATCATCCAGAAACTGGCATCGTTAACGTGAGAACAAATACAGGATCCGGCACCGGTAGCCAGCGTAATCAAGGCCAGGTTGGTATTGGGATGTACTGCCAACAATGGGATGACCAGACCGGCGGTAGAGATCGCCGCGACGGTGGCTGAACCCAGACAAATACGCAGGAATGCGGCCACGCCCCAGGCCATCAAGATCGGGTTAATATCCATACCCGAAACCAGGGTGGAAATATACTGACCAACGCCAGAGTCGATGAGAACTTGCTTGAATGCACCACCACCACCGATAATCAGCAGCAGACCGGCAATACCCGCGATAGCTTTTCCGCAAGAATCCATCAGGTCAGGGATTGTTTTCCCGCGCCCCAGGCCCATGGTATAGATCGCGAACAGCAGTGAAATCAGCATGGCGATCGTCGAATTACCTAAGAACAGTATCACGTTGTAAAATAAGCCAGAATCCGCGGCACTTTTGGCATGAGTCATCTGGATGATGGTGACAACCGCCATCAGGATCACCGGCAGCATTGCCGTGAGAAAACTGATCCCAAAGCCTGGCATTTCGCTTTCGCTGAATCGGCGGGTCGCGCCGAGAGAGGCTATATTCCCCTCTTTTTTAAAGGCGTCCGGAATAATGCGCTGGCAGAATTTATTCAATACCGGGCCGCAAAGAATAAAGGTTGGAATGCCGACAATGATACCGTATATCAGTACCAATCCTACATCAGCGCCATATTCCCTGGCGATAACAGTCGGGCCGGGGTGCGGCGGCAAAAAACCGTGTGCGACCAGCAAACCAGAAAGCATCGGTACACACATAAACATCGGTGATATTTTTGCTTCACGGGCAATAGCGAATAAAATAGGTACCAGAAGAATTAAACCGACTTCGAAAAAAAGTGCGATACCGACAATAAACGCCGAACAGACCACTGCCCAGTCAAGTTTATTTTTCCCGAAATAATTCAGCATGGTCAGCGCTATTCGCTGCGCACCACCCGCATCGGCCAGCAAGCGACCGAGCATAACACCGAAGCCAAATATCAAACCAATATGGCCCAGCGTACCGCCAAGCCCGGATTCGACTGAGGTGACGACTTTACTCAAATCCATACCACTGGCGATGGCGACAGCAATCGAGACAATAATTAACGAAACAAACGTATTAAGCTTAATTTTTATGGTTAAAAGCAGGAGTAAAGCAATCCCTGCCACAACGATAATTAGTGGCATAACGTCCTCTCATAACAGGGTAGCGACCCATCATTATCCGACTGAGCAAATAACGAATGATGCAGAGTCGGATAATTCAGGTGTCTGGATGTTTTTATTTATGCTTTCAGTTTTTATTCATAAAATCGCGCAAAGCCGCGCCAATTTTGTTTACATCATAAATACAACCGGTCCATGTCCCGCCACTCACGGCCTGAAGCATTGCCCATAGCTGGGTATCATCTGGCAATTCAGGATCGGGAAGTAAATCCTGATGGCTGGGTCTGGCATTTAATATTGCAGTTGCCTCCTCCTGTGAAGGTAATTGTTCATCGCTACGGGTTCCGAGGAAATTGACTTCGCCGTGAAGCTCGCGACAATCAATTTTAATTTCAATTACATCCCCGGTGCGTAATTTACCGATGGGGCCTCCGGCCAGCGCTTCTGGCCCCACATGGCCGATGCACGCGCCAGTAGAAACGCCCGAGAAACGTGCATCGGTGATTAACGAAACATGCTTACCGTATGACAGATGCTTCAGGGCACTGGTAACCTGGTAGGTTTCTTCCATCCCTGTACCTGAAGGTCCAACGCCAATAATGACCAGAATATCGCCCGCCTTGATCTTGTCATGTTTGATATCGTAAATCGCACTTTTCTCGGACAGATAAACCTTCGCCACACCTTTATGGTAATAGATACCTTGCTCATCAATCATCGAGGGGTCAATGGCGGTGGATTTGATCACCGAACCTTCTGGCGCAATATTACCCACCGGGAAGGTGATAGTTGAGGTTAATCCGCGCGCTTTTGCTTGCTGCGGAGACATGATCACTTCGTCAGCGTTGATTTGTTCCTGATCGAGCAGGAGTTGCTTGAACCGCTGACGCCGTTCGGAGTGCTCCCACCAGTCGAGGTTTTCTTTCAGCGTGCTGCCGGTAACCGTCATAACGTCTTCATGCAACAATCCGAGGCTGCGCAGATGCAACATGACTTCCGGCACACCACCTGCCATAAAGGCATTGACCGTTGGATGATAAACCGGGCCATTAGGCAGTACGCTCACCAGTCGGGGCACGCGCTTGTTGATGCGGATCCAGTCATCAACGGTCGGGATATGGCAACCTGCCTGGTGAGCAATTGCCGGGATGTGTAACAGCAGGTTTGTTGAACCACCGAACGCGGCATGGACCGTCATCGCATTCTCTATCGCTTTATCGGTGAGAATTTCCCGGGTGGTGATGCCTTTTTGACTCAGGTTCAGCGCAGCTCGCGCGGAAGCTCTGGCGATCTCCCGCCACACAGGCTCACCGGAAGGGGCAAGGGCTGAATGTGGGATTGCCAGCCCCAATCCTTCGGCCACCACCTGAGATGTCCCGGCAGTGCCCAAAAATTGACAGCCGCCGCCGGAAGAGGCACAGGCTTTACAGCCCGCACGGCGTGCGTCCTGTAGAGATAATTCGCCATTGGCGAAGCGTGCGCCAATGGTTTGCACCTTGCCGTTGTCTTCTCCATCCTTTGCGGGCAGCGTCGCGCCGCCGGGGACCAGCACGGTTGCGATGTTGTGCTGCGCGGCGAGTGCCATCATGGTGGCCGGAAGCCCCTTATCGCAACTCGCCACACCAATAACTGCTTTCGCGTCGGGCAGAGAGCGAATAAGGCGGCGCATTACCATCGATGCGTCATTTCGGTATGGTAGCGAATCAAACATCCCCGTTGTACCCTGAGTACGCCCGTCACAAGGATCGGAGACGTACACGGCATAGGGCAGGGCATGGTTGGCTTTAATAACCTCGGCCGCCGCTTTTATCTGGATGTCCAGTTCGTAATGCCCCTGGTGCAGCGCCAGCGCCACGGGTTTACCGTCTGCGCCGCGTAAGCCACCGAGTGTACTGAGCAGTAAAATACCGTCCCGATCCAGCTCGTCCGGAGACCAACCCATTCCGGCATTCATGGTCATACCGAACAGATCCCCGCTCGGGCGGTTGATAAGCATCTCTGCGGTTAATGGGAGTTCGCCGTCCGGGCCATCGGCGTGCGTTCTGACGGTGTAAATATCGTGGCTCTCGTCAGCAAAAATATTGCGAACAGACATGAGTTTCTCCTCAGACTGGTAAAATGCCCTGCGCGGTAAGCAGCACGTGGACTTTATCTTTTGCTTCTTCTGATGCTTCAAGAATCGGTGGTAAGCAATATGTCTCTACAGGCAGCCCGACACACTGCATGCTGTATTTGATCAGTGAGACAAACGGTGTTTCGAGGGCGTAAATAGCGGGCAGTTGTAGTAGTTTTTTATTCAGCGTCGCAGCGGTCGCCAGATCGCCTTCACGCCAGGCGCGGTAGATGCCGACGGAGAGTTCCGGAGCAAAGTTAGCGCTGGCGGTTATCGCACCGTCGCCGCCCAGCAGCATCGTATTCAGCAAATGATCATCGTAACCGCAGAATACCGAAAACGACGGGCGTACCGACTTAACTGTGTTGATCATCGTACGCAAGTGACCAACGCTGTCGATGGTGTCTTTGATGCCAACGATATTCTCGTTTTGCAGAGCCAGACGCGTCACGGTTTCCGGGGTTAAGTCCTGACCCGTCAGATCCGGAAAGTTGTACAGGATCACCGGTAGGGTGACGCTACGGGCGATCTGCTGGTAATAGTCGTCAAGATTTCGTGGTGCGACTTTCCAGTAGTAGGGGTTGATGGCGACGATACCATCAGCGCCGTAGGCTTGCGCATGCTGCGCCAGTTTGACCGCTTCGTCAGTGGAAGGGGAACCGACGCCAATCAATACCGGCACTCGCCCGTCGACAATGGTTACAGCTTCTTCGGCGAGCGCCATGCGCTGGGCTGTATTCATTTGGCTAAATTCACCACCGGTACCCAGATAAAACAGCCCGTCGACCCCTTTATTAATCAGGAAGTCGGCAACTTCGCGCATTGCCTTTTTATCAAGGGTTCCGTCACGATGAAACGTGCTGGATACCGGTGGAATAATGCCGCTGAATTTTTTCATTACCTCAGTTTCCTTTTCGTAAATGCTCATTTTCGTTTCTGTATCCCAGCCCATATGATATTTGCTCAGCGCATTTCCGGAGCAATTCCAGATAGCTGTCTATCTTATTTCCTGAATAAACTACCGGATCGCCAGAAAGTGAGATTGCATAGTTAACTCTGTTATACATATTGAATACCGGCATACTTAAACATACCGCCCCATAGGTTGATTCTTCGTTGTCTATGGCCCATCCCCGAAGGCGTGTTTTTTGTAATTCTTCCAGAAACAATTTTTTATCGGTAAATGTATTGCGCGTATGTGGAGTTAACGTGAGTGCTTCTAAAAAATAATCCAGTTCTTCTCGTGTCTTCCAGGCTAATAATGCCTTACCCAACGCGGTAATATGCAACTCAAGTTTTTTGCCAATCCAGCTTTTGCTCGTCGGTACAGAGTCCGGACTTTCGATCTTGTCGAGATAGATAGCCGAAATGCTCTCCATCGCCCCAAGATGACAAACCAGTCCACTTTTCAGCGACAACTCCTGCATTGGCCGCTTAGTCACCTCAAATATATTTTGACGGTGTAACGCCTGACAACCCAATTCGTAGTTTTTTATTCCCAGTGAATAGTAGCCGTTTTTGTTTTTAATTAAGAAACCACACTCCACCATTACATTCAATAAATTAAGCAGGCTGCTTTTGGGGTACTGGAATTTATTTAATAACTCCATATAACTTGCCATACCAACCCATGCAATGTGGGTTAATATTTTTTCAGCACGGACTAATGAATTACACCCTTTGCGAACCATAATGGCTCCTTCTTGCTCATGGAATAAATGGTATCGGCATTACATAGTGGAAAATATGCTTTGTTCAGCATGCTGAACTGTAATGAAGTGATTAAATGTGATCTTGTACACACTTTGAATAATGAATCCAGAACAACCACATTTAGTGAATGAGAATAAAAAGTAGATGGCGTGTTGTTGCAACATCGTAGCGTGTGGATTGCGCATAGGGCTTCTTTATTCGTTCGAGCGCATCGCCAATATTTTCTATTGGGTGCCATTGATTATTTTTGCTTGAAATCCCTCTCGAACGAACTTACTTATCACTTTATTGAATGAGGTAAAAACAACTGACATCCGGCTCGCTGATAACGCTGTGCAATAGTCTCAGGTAACCCGCTGTCACTGATGATCGTTTTAATACATGATAGTGTTGCTACAGCATGCGGCTCAACGGCATCAAATTTTGAGTGATCGGCCATGAGAATAACTTCACGCGAGCGTTGAATAATCCGTGTTTTCACCCCGACCTCAAACATGGTGGCATTGGTGATCCCCGTCTCCAGCGACAGCGCATCGCAGGAGATAAACGCACGTTCTACGGAAAAGGCATTGATCATCTCCAGCGCCAGACTCTCTCCTACCGAAAAATAACCTGGGCGAATCAGTCCTCCGATAATGTAACTTTCCACATGGGGAAAACAGCCCAGTTCATTGGCGATTTTAATGTCGTTGCAGATGACCTTTACCCGCGCATCGGCCAGGCATTTCGCCAGTTCGAGGCAGGTTGAGCCGGAGTCGAGAAAAAAGCAGTCGCCATCTTTGATCATTGTTCGGGCAAGGGCAGCTATTTCTCTTTTCGCCACAGATTGCAATGTACGTTTCACGTCGAAGACGTACTCTTTGTCGTCTGTACTGTCGTCGAAGTCCAGGCAACCGTGACCGCGGATCATGCCTGGATACTGGTTGGCAATATACTGGAAATCACGACGGACAGTCGCTTCCGCATAGCCAAAAAGCTCCATGGCCTGCTGTGTGGAGAGGTGACGATGTTGCCACAGGTAGTGCAGCATCTGTTTGATACGGTCAGGTCTCTGTTGGCTCATCAGAAACAATCTCCTCTTACAGGGTGGCGAATTGAGCTAAGGTCGCGCGATAGTCAGATGAAGAGAACAGGGCGCGCCCAATCACCATATGTTGCGCCCCGGCTGCTGCCAGTTGCTGTGCAGCTGCCAGCGTAATTCCACCGTCGGCCCAGCACTCGGTCTGAGGAAAAGCCGTGCGTACTTTTTGGATTTTCTCGCACATGGAGGGAATAAACCGCTGTCCCTGCCCATCGGGCTCACTGGTCATCACCATCACTCCGTCCAGCTCAGACGCCAGATATCGCCAGGCGTCGATCGGGGTTGCCGGATTAAATACCAGTCCGGCTCGTGCGCCGGTATGGCGGATCTCAGTTAACGTTTCCGAAGGATAGTCCAGCGTTTCTGCATGAACGAAGATCCACGCGGGTCTGATTTCAGCCAGCGCGTTAAACCAGCGCTGTGGCCGGGCAACCATGAAATGAAAGGACAAGGGATGAGGCGTCTGTCTGGCGACGGCCTGCACCGTTTTCATCCCAAACGTAATGTTGTTAATGAAGCTGCTGTCCTCAATATCCAGATGCAGGCTCCCAAAATCCAGATTGTCCAATGCCGTCAGCTCACGACCATAGTGCAGAGGATTTGCGCTGGCGAGAGAAGGGTGCAGGATCATAAGCGCCTCCGTTAACCTGATACCAGCGCAAACAGTGCATCGTCTGTGCTGGCATTTCCCACTGCCGCTAAGCGTTGTGGCGAATCAATAAACTGGCTGATGCGCTGAATGGTCAAAATATGTGCGTTGGCATCTGTGGCGCTGACGCAGAGAAGCAGCCAGACGGGGTCGCACTCCTCGTTACCAAAGGCGACCGGGGTGCGTAGCGTGGTGATACTGACCTGATTATAGTTTGCGCCTTGCTCTGGTCGGGCGTGAGGCAAGGCGATTCCTGGGGCTATCAGATAATAAGGCCCCCAGTTAAGGGTATTTTCGATGATCCCATTAACGTAGCATGGCTGCGCGGCACCATAGGCTACCAGCGGGCGGGTGGCGATTTCCACGGCCTGACGCCAGTCGGTGGCTTCACGTTGTGCCTGTACCCATTTAATATCGTTAATCATCCGTCGTTGACTCCATGCCGATTCGGGTTAATCTGGTAGCGATCCCCGTCGATGCTTTTGACGAAGGCGGCAGGGATCGCAGAAGGGTTATTGCTCTTTGCCGGGGATAAGCGCTCTGCTTATCCCTATCTTATCGGCGTATATGATGCACTTTCTCCATAAACTGACTGACTCGCGCCTGGTCAACGAAATTGGCAAAAACGCCGTCCTTTTTAAAGGTGGTTGCGGTCACACAGCCATCGGCGATACTGAGTTGTTCCTCCACGTTTTCCAGGCAGACGCCCGTGTTGGCCAACACGACGGTGTCAGGCACCGTTTCTTTGACCCGTTTTAACAGCGCGCTGTCTGTACGCGTCCCGGCGGTCAGGCCAGAAACACAGAGCGCATCAGGATGGTTGTTAAATACTGTCGATTTAGCAATAGAACAGATATCGCGATTGCCCAGATACACGGCGGCCTCTGGGACGATATTGAACAAGGTTTTCACTTCGCCTGCACCAATCCGGTGTTGATGACGGATGGTCTCACCGACGTTAGTGTCCCAGACGCCAAAGTCGCTGGCATAGGCACCGGTAAATATCTCGCGGATAAACTTAGCGCCGGTAGCCATCGCCAGGTCGAATGAGGCGACCGGATCCCACAGAACATTCACGCCAAACGGGATGCGGATATCGCTCATTAATTGCCCGATGATTCGTGCCATTGCCGCAGTGGTTTCCGGACGCACCTTCGTGAGATAGGGAAGACTAAACTCGTTGGAGAACATGACTGCATCCACCCCACCATTTTGGAGCGCCATCAGATCGTCCCAGGCTTTGTCGATAACCCAGTTCATCCCCAACTGCGCATCAAAACTCGGGTCGCCGGGCAATGCACGTAGATGGCACATGGCGATGACCGCTTTTTCCGTCCCAATAACCTCTTTCAGCCAACTCATTGAAAGTACTCCTTATTCCGATAATTCACGTTTACGTAAGAACAGCACGACGCTGGCGACAATACCGACCGCCACGACAACGCCAATAATCCCAAGCGACATCAATTCAGAAATCGACCAACCGAACATATTGCCCACGGACAACGCTGAGATTTGCGCACTTTCACCGGCAAAACTGAAACCGCCTTTGAGCGCCATTTCAGTGAAGTAAGGCGCGAACTGGGTGGCGATCAGCAGGACGGTAATCATCACGATGACCCCGCTTATCAACGTCCTGACCAGGTCTCCGCGGTGGATAACCGTAGCCATACAGATAAAGAACGGTGCATCACTTAGCGATACTCCATAATTCCGTGTTGCCCCATGGTTAAACTCTGCTTTACTAATATGGTACAGCTTAAGCCGCGGGCTCTGTGCCAGAAACTCTTCCTCCGGGCTGAATTTCAGAAATTCCTCCCGCTCTGTATTAATCAGAATAATCCTCCTGGGAAGCAGGGATTGCGACAGAAGCGTATTTATCAGCCTTTTCAGTTTTTCATCCGGCCGGTACACCGGAATGATCACATCGTATATAAGCATCGTTTCCGTTCTCCTTACTCAAAAATGATCCACTGGATCATTTTCTCATATGCATGGCAACTCATATAAACGAAAAGGGTCTTTCACAAAGACCCTTTTCGTTTACATTTATTTCACATAACCATTTGTATCTGCCGCAATCTTCGCACTATACTCCTTAACGGCTGAAGAAGGTTCATAATCCTTCTCATCAAACAGGAATTCATGCAGCCAGGTAACATTGGATTCCAGACTCCTTGGAACCACGCAGCTTCCCTTCTTACCGATACTACCTGTGGTCAGCATATCGGAATTCGGGAACCCTCCTTCATCCACGATATTATACTTACTGATATTTCCAAGAAGTGATACAATTTCAGAAATATCAAGAGACGTATATACCTTATCAAATACAGAGTTTGCAATCTTCTCAAGCTGTGCAGGAGATGCCTTCTTTGCTTCATCTGCAACCGCCTTTAATACACGACGCTGTCTTGCTGTACGCTCAAAATCGTTGCCTACATAACGGATACGGCAGTAAGCAGTTGCCTGCAGACCGTTTAACTTCTGGTATCCTGCCTGTGTTACCGGTGTGTAGCTTCCCTCTGCTGCGGTATAAGTCTTACCATCCTTCGTTGTACCGACAATACTGATCTGGTAGTTATTCAGATGGGAAATTTCTTCTTCCTTAACATCAATATAAACACCGCCCAGTGCATCAATTGTCTCTGTGAGACCGCTGAATCCGACTGTTACGAAATCGGTAATGTTCATATCCAGGTTCATGTTCAGCATATTGATCGCCTGCATCGGTCCACCCTTTGCATAAGCAGCATTACATTTATTGTAGGTATCATTGCTTAAGTTCAGGTAGGTATCACGATATACGCTGACCAGCTTACAATCGCCGGTATCCAGATTAATGGAGGCAATCATAATGGTATCGCTCCGGGTATTCTTGGTCAGTGCTCCCTCTGTGGAGTCTACACCGAATAACGCAATGTTACGATACCCCTGCAGCACCGAGCCTTCCTGCTCCTGCAGCTTTTCAACCTCCGGATTGATGACAATGTCTTCCTCCGGCAGATCTACCTTACCAACCTTTTCCGTCTTTAAAACAGTCCATAATACCATAACCATAAGTAACAGAACCAGGATTTCTACAATAAATAAAATAATCTTGGAGGTTTTGTTCTTTTTCTTATGATTCTTACCATTTGAGGATTTCTTCGAAGGGGCACTCTTTTTTCCCCTGGAAGCGCGGCTGTCTTCATAATAATCGTCTTCGTAATAGTCATCCTCATAGTAATCGTCTCTACGGGATGATGTTCTCTTCTGCGAAGAGCTGCGTGCAGCCTGGCTGTGCTGTGCCGGTCTCTTCTGTGCAGGTCTTCCCTGTGAAGGTCTGCCTTGTGATGATCTTCCCTGTGAAGGTCTTTGATTATTTGTGGTCATACCTTTTCTCCCTTTCAAATACCATATGTGGGTTTCTTCTTTCGTTCTCCCCATAATCTAGCATTTTACCATATTAATGTTCCCACTTCAACCAGATTCATACAAACTTGCGGTTATACGCGCCTTTAATAGGCATTCTTATTCACAAAACCTTTGAAAATCGTCATAAACAAAATCTTGATATCGAGGGCAAGACTCCAGTTTTCAATATAAAACAGATCGTACTCGATACGCTTGCGGATTGATGTATCCCCACGATATCCATTGATCTGTGCCCAGCCGGTCAGTCCCGGCCGCACCTGATGCTTAATCATATATCTCGGTATCTCTTCTTTGAACTGCTCTACAAACTGTGTTCGCTCCGGTCTTGGTCCAACCAGACTCATATCTCCCTTAAAAATATTAAAAAGCTGGGGAAGTTCATCAAGGCTGGTTCTTCGCATAAATCTGCCGATTGCTGTAACCCTGGGATCATTTTTTACTGTCCATGCCTTTTTTTCTTCAGCTTCAGGCTTCCCCGCAACATCCAGATGCTGTCCACCAGAATAAAAGCTCCCAGCATAAGAGTCAGCAGTTTCACAACCACAGTTGGATTCATAAACAAAAAGATACCGATCACCAACACGATCACACCGGAAAAAAGATCCAATATAGTAGAATTATCCTTTTCCAGAACAAAGATCAGAATGTGATAAACACCGGCCCCGATCAGAACCAGCCCAAATACCACATTGCACAAAAGTGATGAAAAATACCAGGCTTACGTAAAAATCCTAGAGGAAGAACTGGTTCCTGCAATGGGATGTACCGAACCCATTGCCATTGCCTATGCAGGCGCAGTGGCGAGAAAAACTTTAGGTAATCTGCCGGAACAGCTGGATATTAAAGTAAGTGGAAATATTATCAAAAATGTAAAAAGCGTCATCGTTCCCAATACTGGCGGCATGAGGGGAATTGCAGCTGCTCTGTGCGCGGGTGTGATCGCAGGCGATGCGGAAGCGCTCCTTGAAGTAATTGCAAGAGTAACATCCGGTCAGAAGGAAGAAATCAAGTCCTACATGGATCAGGTGAAACCTAGGATCACTCCGGCATCCACCGGGCATGTATTTGAAATCGATCTGACCGTAACCAAAGGTACTGAAACGGCCCGTGTCCGCATAGTAGAT
>OGXX01001161.1_pt1 | contig 27260 bp, 29 predicted proteins | sample 1576301 | NCBI WGS metagenome assembly OGXX01 (sample SAMEA3541469, study PRJEB24748) | human gut metagenome | biome: human gut; feature: human-associated habitat; material: faeces | place: China | collected 2012
GTACGGTGGTGTGAGAGGTCGGCTGCTCAATTAATGGGTAGCCTCCTACTCGATTTGCCGCATAAAACCCAAATTTCAATATTCCAAGTGGCGAAGCGGCAGTCCGGCGGTATCATCAACCCTTTGCCGCTTCGGTTTTCAATGACAATACCCATTGGGTGCCGCTGCGCTCTGAGTGGAGCTTCTTTCCCAGCTTCTGCTTGGCCTGCCGCACCGTCCGGGCGGAGATGCCCAGTTCCGCAGCCGCCTTGTCAATGTCGCTGCTGAGCGCCTTTGCGCCGCCTGCCAGCATGTCCAAAATCAGCTTTTCCGCCTGCTCTGCCTTGGTCTCCGTGCGTTCTGCGCCGGAGAGCAGTTCGTCGGCGGTGATGTCATATTCGCCGATCCACTGAAAGCCGCAGTCGTCTCCCAGGGAGAAAGCCAGGGATTTTCCCGGCGGGGCAAGAGAACTTTTCTCATGGATCAGCACCCGGGTGGTGGGGTCGTTTTTCACCTTGCCGATGAACAGCAGTCTGCGGACAACGGCGGTGATGTCGATGGAGCCGAGGCCGCGATAGGTGCTCTGAGCGCCCGCCGCCTTGTTCAGGTGGCCGATCAGGAGAATGGCGCAGCCGGTGTTCTGGGCCACGTCCCCCAGTCTGCGGAAGATGGGCCGAACCTCGTTGGCCCGGTTCATATCCACGTTGGCCCCCAGGAACGCCTGCACCGGGTCGATGATGAGCAGTTTGGCACCGTTTTGACAGATGGCCTTTTCCAGCCGCTCGTCGGAGAGGGTCAGCGGCTGGTCTCCGTCGTCGATGACCAGCACCCGGTCCAGATTGGCTCCGGCCTCCTGAAGCCGGGGCTTCACCGTGTCGCCCAGCCCGTCCTCGGCGGTCTGATAGATCACATTGAAGGGCTTGGGCACTTCCATATCGGGCAGCGGCTTTCGGTTGGTGCAGGCCGCCGCCAGCTGCATGGCAAAGTAGGTCTTGCCCTCGCCGGGATTGCCCTGGACGATGGTCAGCTTCCCAAAGGGGATGTAGGGAAACCACAGCCAGTCCACAGCGGTCTCCTCCACCTGGCTCATCCGGATCATGGGGACCGGCGGTTCCGTTTTCGCTTCTTGCAGTGTGACCGTCTCCACAATGAATTTCTGATTTGGAATTTCGTCTTTGTACTGCAAAACCTCATTCCAGTCCTTCCGGGCCGGTAACAGCCGGATGACCGTCAGCCTGTCCGGCATGCTTTCCGCCAGCCGCTTGCAGGCGTCGCAGCCCGCCGTGTCGCTGTCCAGGCAGAGGAATACCTGTTTGACGTCCGGGCGTTCCGAAAGAAACCGTTCCAACGCTTTCCCAGGCACGCCGCCCAGGGAGAGGTAGCTTCTGCTTTTCCGATCCTTGGGGTACAGGCAGAGGAAGGACAACAGATCAATGGGCGCTTCAAAGACGAAAAGCTGGCCGCCCTCGCCCTGGTGGCAGAAGCCGTAGGATTTATCCGAACCGGCCACGTCCAGCCGGAACCGGTCCGCCGTTCCTCGGCAGTGGGCGTACCCGGGCAGGCCGGTCTTGTCCCTGCCGACGAACACCGCATTGTGATGACTGGCTTCCTCATAAAGATCGCCGCTGGTAATGAAGTGCTCCACGATTGCTTGGACGATGCGCCGCCGCTTCGTCAGATAGTCTAGCACCTTTGTATTGCTCAGATTCCGCAGCGGTAACCGGAAGTCCGGCGGCAGGGCCGGACGCGCTTCCTGCACACCTGTACCCTCCTCGTCAATGAGCATCCGCACCGCCTCCGGGAAGGACTTGCCGTAGAACTCCATCACAAAGTCCACCGGGTAGCCGCCCTTGCTCTGGCTGTGGCGGAACCATTTGTTTTCCCGGACGGTCAGACTGTCGTGGCACTTCCAGCGGTATTCCTTGCCGCTGCGGATCAGCGTCTCGCCCTGGATGCGGAGAAAGTCCTCCAGGTTTACCTGATTTGCCCGGTCGATTTGCTCCTGGGAATAAAACATCGTTGTCACCTCCCGATCTCAGTTTCTCTTCGCTTCTCCTGCGGGCGATCTTCCCGGGCCACATCCACCCAGTGCTGGATCTTCCGCAGCTGTAATAGGTCCTCCCGCAGGGGCTTATACCCGGCGGACGCCTCGGCATACTCCTGCTGCAGCTGAGCGTACTCCTTTTTCCATGCTTCCGGTTCTATGGGTTGATCGCCCAGCTTTTCCCGGAGGACGCGCCGGGCGGCGAAGAACAGCCGCAGGTCGCCGTCATGGGCCTCCCGGAATTTCTCCCGCTTGTCCTTCCAGGGAATTTTGTTCATCTCCTGGAAGATGGGCTTGGTGCGCTCGTAATGCTCCGCCTGCCGCAGCAGCTCCTGGAGCTCCTTCATCCGGGCAGATCTCGCTTTCTGGGCAGCGCTCAGCGCGTCAAACTCTGTGCTGACCGCCGCCAGCCGCTTCTCCAATTCCTCCACGGAGTACAGCTTGTTTTCCATCAGATAGTTGTAGATGGCATTGAACTCTTTGAGGTTGCCGGTCCGCGCCTTTTTGCTCCAGGCGCTGGCGTTGCGCCGGTTCAGATAAGCAATGAGAAAGTCGGCCAGGTTGGTCTGGGGCGGCGTTTTCAGATCTTCCTTCACCTCGGCAAGCCACGCCGCCAGCGCCTTGATCTTTCGCTTCAGATCGGCCATCAGACGGTTGGTGGCTCTGATCCAGCGGTTTAGCTGGCCCTTTTCCGTGGCAAGGCCCTTGGCCTCCATCTTGCGGACGTTGGGGCCCTCGTGGACGGTGGGAATTAAGTCCAGGCCCTGCCGCACGTAGGAGCGGTGGTCAATACGGCAGTCCAGCCCCTTTCCCTCGAATTTCTCATTGACCATCCGACACCACGCCTCCCGCCAGGCCTCCAGCGTCTCCGGCTCGTGCCAGTCGGTGGTATGGACGGCGTTGAAGACGTAATTGCCGTTTTCATCCCGGACGCGGTCACCGTTCTCGTCCAGCACATATTCCCGGCGCTGCTTTGCGCCGAAGCTGCCGTCGGCGTTCAGGGGACGCATAGTGGTCATCACGTGGAAGTGGGGATTGGGGATGCCGCCCTCCTTATCCGGCACATGGATGGCGAGGTCAGCGATCATGCCTTTGGCAACGAACTGCTGTTGCACGAATTCCCGCGCTAGGGCGATGTTTTCCTCCAGGGAAAACTCATTTTGCAGCGCCACATCGAAGCTGTAGGACAGTTGGGCCTGGGGATGCTTTTCGGTCTGCTCCACGGCGTTCCAAAGGGTTGCCCGGTCCAGAAATTTCTTCGGCGCGTTGGGCGGCAGGAAAATTTCCGAACAGATGACACCGCCTTTCTTTGTGTAGTCGCTGACCTCGCCGTAGTAATCGCTATACAGCCGTTCCCCGGCCCGGTAGGCTGCGGCGGCGATGGCGGACTGCCCGGCGCTGCGCCTGATCTGATCGATGCTGAAATGGTACAGGGCCATCAGCCTTCCTCCTGGGCCTGCCGCACCAGCCGACGCACCTCCGGCAGGGCAAAGACCTGTTCCATCAGGCCGTAGAATTGTGTTTTGGGCAGCCGGTCCGCCTCCGGGGAGATGGCCTGGATCGCGCCGCCCATATCGCAGAGATGGTGGGTGCGCTTGGCCCGTTCGCCCTTTTGCAGGTAGCGGCCGCGATTTTCCAGCCGGGTATTCTGGTGCTCCAGCTGCTTGATTTTAGTTTCGGCCTCTTCCATCTGTTTTTGAAGAGAATCCCGGTTTTCTTGTGACATTTTCGATCCTCCTTGGTTGGGTGATAGGCGCAAAGCGCCGCAAGAGGGAACCTCTTGACCGGAACGCAGTTCCGCAGAATTTCCGTTCCGGTCTCGCCGGACGCACGATACAGGGCTTGACCCTGTATAGAAATGCGCCCTTAGATTCCTAAGGGATTTTCCGCGTCCCCGTCAGGCTCCACCGGAACCAGCGGATACGTCCTCGTGACCGCTCCAACGGCTCGCCTCCGGCGTATCACAAGTCCGGCACCCTCCAGTTCCTGCAAGGCCCGCTTGATGCTGGATTCGCTCTTGTGAAGCATCTTTGCCAACTCGGCAACGGGCGTCTGCACAAAATAGCGTCCGTCCCCGTCGGGCGCTCCGCGATTCAGCAGCTCGTTGTAGAGCAGTGTGTACGTCCACTTCGCTGTGAAGCCGATGGAATAGTCCATCAGAAATCTGGGAAACACCACCCAGTCGGCGATCACGCGTTCTTTTGTCATAAAATCAACCATGTTCGTTTCCTCCTTTGGCTCGTTTGGATAAATAATGTGGGCAGTCGATGACCAGGGCCCGGAAGCTTTGCTTGCACGGATGTATGCATCTCCGGCACAGGGCGCTGTAGCTGACGCGGCCCCGGTCATTCAGGAAGAAGGACAGCTCCTGCTTCCGTTTTTTGCTCATTCTTGGCATTCAGGTCTCCCTTCATTTTTCTGCTGCATCTCGGGGCGTTTTTGGCCGGAAACGCCGCCTCTGTGCGCCTTTTGCAAGGTGGGATATGGTGCGGCAGGGGTAGCTGGTCCCCGCCGCATTCTGTCTTGTTTCGGGGGGCTTTCTTTCCTCGAGGAAGTGTCTATATCATAGCGCGTTTTTGGCCCCTTTCCCGTATATCCAAGAGGTTGGAAATCGGACTGAAAATCAAAAAATTCCACGCTTTTGGACTTCTATGATATAATGGAAAAAACTGGCCAAGGAGTGACGATCATGCAGGCAAAACTGACCATCGGGGAACGGATGAAGGATCTACGGGTCGAGAAGGGTTTGACGCTGGAGGCGCTGGGCCAGCAGACCGGCCTGTCCAGATCAGCCCTGGGCAATTATGAGAGCGGCAACTTCAAAGACATCAGTCCCTTTGCCATCGCGACCCTGGCGCAGTTTTACGGCGTGTCCACCGACTACCTGCTGGGCGTGACGGAATTAAAAAATCACCCAAACGCAGAACTTCACGAACTGCATTTGAGTGATGCTATGTTGGAATTATTAAAGAGTGGGGAGATCAACAACCGGCTGCTGTGCGAGATGGCCCTGCACAAGGATTTTTGCCGCCTGATGGTGGATATTGAGGTTTACGTGGACCGGATTGCCAGTATGCGGATCAAGGACTTGAACACAGCCCTGGAGGTCACACGGGCACAGCTCCAGGCCAAGCGCGACGGCGATGAAACCGCGCTGGACCTGCGCACCATCGAAAGCGCCATCATCGACGAGGATGAGTATTTCAGTTACACCGTCCACAACGATATAGACCGCATCATCTGCGACATCCGGGAGGCCCACAAGGACGACGCCACCACCGCCGACGATCCCTCCGGCGCTGCCATGGTCAAAGCGGCCCTGGACGACGCCGGTGCCATCGAGGGCAGCGAATCCGAGCGGCAGGCCAAGCTTTTTTGCGCCCAGCTGGGTATCAACTACAGCAAGCTGACGAGGGAAGAATTCTATTCGCTGGTGGAGATTTTGAAGAAGTCCAAGCTGATGAAGAGTTCCAAGAATATGCGGGGGAGGAGTTCGGGGAAGAAGAGATAATGCATATTGCTGCAACACCAAACGGAAAGGAAAACAGCGCATGAACATAGCAGACTACCCTCAACTGATCCGAATTCTTGAAGGCAATCAGAAAATCGTATATCTTTGCGGTGCCGGTGCGTCCATGGCGCTTGGAAACCATCGTACAAGCTGGGGCTTATGGCTTCAGAACGGCAAAAGTTATCTGAGTGATATTGAGAAAACGGAGTTTGACAAAATCATTGGCTCCTGGACAGCGGATTCCATGATCGACGCCGAGGCTATTTACTGGATGTGCTGAAACACCAAGGGACCTATCATGCCTATATGCAATCTTCCTTCTCCGGACTGACCGTCAAGCAGGAAGTCATGTCCAATGCGTTTTCACAAATCCACCGTGCGGGAGACTTTATCTCCACCACCAATTACGATCTGCTCTTGGAGCAGGCAACGTCTGCGGAAACCGTGACTTACACAGACCCAGGCAGGATTTTGCAAATGCTGCGCGGAGAAGCACAACGGCGGATCATCCATTTGCACGGCGCTTATGACCCTGCTCATGGCATCGATGACATTATCGCTGACAAAATCCAAAAAGCACCGGACACAGCAGTTTTGACTGGCTGTGCCCGGTACGGAGATGTGTTTGGCTAAATCGGTAGTTGAATGAGTGCCTGATTGTACGCCGCAAAAAGATATTGGGCCAATTCTGGGGTTAATTGCCCGGCAGCACCCAACTCCCGGATGGTCTTCATGATATCTTCGCGGGTCTTTTCGTTCGCTTCAATTGCCCGCATGATAACATCGACCTGAGCATTAAGACGTCGATATTCCAGTAGGGGCCTAGTAATAGCCATAGGCAAAGCACTTAGAACGGAAGAAACAATTCCTTCCGCACTTGCTTTCGTAGTGGGGGCCAAATCATAATAGCTGCTTGTGACAAGATTGTTCATGATTGTTTCTCCTTTTCTTTTGAATACGTCGGAAAGAGAAGATATTCCATTTACCTGTCTGAATTTTAGCTTATTCTTATTGGCGTGTCCATTCTCGCTCTAGCAATATAAATTCTCGCGTGGTATAATATTCCCTAACAGGATATATTTTTTTGTGGAGTGATGTTGCTTGGATACTGATTACAACTTACAAGAGCTGTATGAACGAGTAGGGCGGAATATAGCTTACTTGCGTAAATGTAAGAAACTAACACAAGAGGAATTTGCCTATCATCTGAACATCCATAGTCAGGCACTTGTATCACAATACGAGCACGCAAAAAAGTCATTAACACTTGAACGGATTATAGAATTTTGTTCTTTTTTCGAAGTTCCTCTTGAGGACATGTTATTTCGGGATTTTTTATATATTGAACAAATTAAACTAAGTAATAATGAGGTCAAAACTACAACTCCTATACAAAAATGTGCTGGTAATACTTATTATGGCTATTATCTCAAGGAGCAGAACAAAGGATGCTCCGAATTCTCAAGTCAAATCGCTTGCTTTGAGATGGATGTACTCCATAGTACTTTATCACACGAAGCGCCTGTTAAATTGTTCCTTTCGAATGATAGAAATTCGGGTGGTGTCAATGGCACATTACATATGGATGAAAGTTATGCCTATGTTATATGTCATGACTTAGAAAAGGATTCCTTTTGGGGGCTAACTTTTTTCTATCATCGACAGAGGAAGCGAAAAAAATATATTGGAGGAATGGCTCTGCTGCAAACCCTTGACTATCATATTTTGCCTATTAGTCAATTTTGTATCCTATCAACTAATGCTATTTCGTCAAAACACAATTTGGAATTAAAAAACTACTGCAAATAGATTCCAAAGCAGATAATAATTCTAGACTATCAAATCGATGCTTTTCTTCTAATGCTATATTACGGCTAACGAAAGAAAAAGATTCAGTGACATTTGATTGGCTCAGACGAAATGTAAATCTATGAGTTAATAGATAATGTAAAATAAAATTACTAATAAGACGCCGGACGCAAGCAGCCACATGGCCTCCGCGCCCGGCGTCTGCTTTACTTATTCGTCAGTGAAATGGAATTTCTGGCCGTCATGTGCGTTATCGTGCGTTCCGGCAGGCGCGGCAGTGTGAACGAAAGATCGCCGCTTTAGCCAAACGTTTTCCTTACCAGGATGATATCGATGAGGAACAATGGATTCATACTTTGATTGATCTGATCCGGATAGAGCATTAACTGCAATCATGCAACATACACAACATCCTGGACCTTGTAGGATCCAGGATGTTAGTCAATCATCTAGACAGAATATCCGCTATCCGCTTACAGGCGAAACCATCGCCATAAGGATTGCTGGCGTTGCTCATCTTTGCGTACTCGTCCGGATCTTCCAGGAGCTGCTTGAAGTTTTTATAAATCACTTCTTCATCCGTACCAACTAATTTGAGAGTCCCAGCAGCAATGCCTTCAGGCCGCTCCGTGGTGTCCCGCATGACTAAGACGGGTTTGCCCAGCGAAGGAGCCTCTTCCTGAATGCCACCGGAGTCGGTCAGAATCAAATAGCTGCGGCTCTGGAAGTTATGGAAGTCCAGCACATCCAGCGGTTCAATGATGTGAATACGTTCGTCATCACCTAAAATCGCATTAGCAGTTTCCCGAACAACAGGATTCATGTGAATGGGATAGATAGCCTTTACATCAGAATGTTCGTCCATGACACGGCGAATTGCCCGGAACATGTTCTTCATGGGCTCCCCCAGATTTTCCCGGCGGTGAGCGGTAATCAAAATCAGTCGGCTGTCCTTGGCCCACTCCAACTCAGGATGTGAGTAGTCCTCCCGGACAGTGGTTTTCAAAGCATCGATGGCCGTGTTGCCAGTAACATATATGGTCTCAGGTTTTTTGCCCTCGTTCAGCAGATTTAGCTTGGAGAGTTCTGTGGGAGCAAAATTGTACTGGCTGATGATACTGACCGCCTGGCGGTTAAACTCCTCTGGATAGGGGGAATAGATGTTATATGTCCGCAGGCCTGCCTCTACATGGCCTACAGGGATTTGCAGATAAAAGCAGGCCAACGCAGTCACAAAGGTGGTGGAAGTATCCCCATGAACCAGTACCACATCAGGCTTAACTTCTTCCAATACCGCTTTGATGCGGTTCAGAATGTTCGTAGTGATGTCAAACAGCGTCTGATTGTCCTTCATAATGGACAGGTCATAGTCTGGCACCACATGAAATGCCTCCAGTACCTGATCCAGCATCTGCCGGTGCTGGCCGGTGACGCAGACGATGGTCTCAATGTTTTCTCTGGTTTTCAACTCGTTGACCAGGGGACACATTTTAATTGCTTCGGGTCGGGTTCCAAAGACAAGCATTACTTTTTTCATTACTGTTCTCTCACTTCCATGAGGCATTCTATAAATTCCCGCACCGCGCCACGACCACCAGCATATTTGCAGGCGTATTCTACTGCATTCCGCACCTCTGGTATTGCGTCAGCAGGGCAAGCCGTTATTCCACAGTACCGGATACAGCTCAAGTCATTCAAATCATCGCCGATATACGCAATTTCGTCAGCGGATGCGCCGAATTTTGCGGCTACTTCCTTCAGCTTCGCAAGTTTGTCGGCGACGCCTTGATAAAGCTCTGTGATTTTCAACTCTTTGGCGCGTTGCTCCACAATGGCAGAGGATCTTCCAGTGATAATGGCAGGGGTAATTCCAAGTTGAGGAAGGATATGCACGATAGCATACCCATCCCGAACATCAAAGGCTTTCATCACTTCGCCTTGTGCCCCGATGTAAATACGGCCATCTGTTAAAGTCCCATCAACATCCATTACCAACAACTTGATTTTCATCTTACAATTCCCGCTTTAAATATGTCTTGCATCAAAATAGAGCCAACCACTTCATACTGCTCATTCAATACTGGCATACAAGTGATTTTCATGTTACTCATCACTTGAAGTGCGTTTACAGCTAGTTCACGTTCATCAATCCATTTTGGATTTTTTGTCATAACATTATCAATGGTCTCATTATAAACGTCCACGCCTCGCTCCAGCATACGCCGCAAATCCCCGTCTGTGACGATGCCTCTTAGCTGCTTCTTGCGGTCCACAATCGTTACCATATTCAGGCCCTTGCTGCTCATTTCCACAATGGCGCTGCGCAAGGTGCTTCCCTCTGGAATGACTGCATTGTCCTTTCCGCAGTGCATAACATCTCTAACTTTGACCAATAGCTTTTTCCCCAATGCACCCGCAGGATGATGCAGGCCAAAGTCTTCCTTTGTATAGTTTTTCGCCCGAGATGTCACCAATGCAAGGGCATCACCGAGTACCAGGAGGGCGGTTGTGCTGGAAGTCGGAGCAAGATGCATATAGCAGGCTTCCTCAAATTCTGGAAAAAAGAAATGATGCTGGCACTCACGAGCCAATGTAGATTTGGGCTTTCCGGTAATAGCTACAGTGGTACAGCCAATTTCCTGAAGCACAGGCATCAACCGAGTAACTTCTTCACTTTCTCCGCTGTAACTCATTAGAATGACGACATCCTTCTTCTCTACCATTCCCAGATCGCCGTGCATAGCTTCGCCAGGATGCATGAAAAAAGAAGGCGTGCCAAGGCTTGCCAATGTTGCAGAAATTTTTGTTGCAATATGACCCGGCTTACCCATTCCAGTAAGAACCACCTTGCCCTGACAATTCAAGACAAGCTCTACCAGATTCTCAAAATCTTCTCCTAGAGAATCCCTCGTCTTCACCAAAGCCTCCATTTCTTTATTGAAAATGGATTTAGCCTCGTTAATTACATCAAATGTTGCTTCCATGTCTTTTTACTCCTGTACTGCGAGGTACACCTTTTGCAATTTCATCAGCAGCTCCTTCATTTTACATAAGGGCACCATGTTTGGTCCATCAGATTTTGCATGATCAGGATCAGGGTGTGTCTCCATGAACAAGCCGTCCACGCCTACAGCAATAGCCGCCTTGGCCAGATACTCCACATATTCCCGATTGCCACCAGTGCTGGTGCCATTGCCGCCCGGTTTCTGGACACTATGCGTGGCATCAAAGATCACCGGAACACCAAACCCTTTCATGACGCGAAGACCCGTCATATCTACCACCAGTGTGTTATAGCCAAAGCTGGTGCCGCGTTCGCAGAGCATCACATTGCTATTGCCGGATTGCTGCACCTTCTCCAAGCAGTTTTTCATGTCCCACGGGGCAAGGAACTGGGCCTTTTTGATATTCACACAACGGCCCGTCTTTGCGGCGGCAACCAGCAAATCCGTCTGCCTGCAAAGAAATGCCGGAATCTGTAAAATATCAGCCACCTCGGCCGCAGGGGCAGCCTGCCAGGCTTCATGAATATCGGTGCAGACCGGAAGACCGTAGACATCCTTGACCTTCTTTAAGATTCGCAGTCCTTCCTCCAGACCGGGCCCGCGGAAGCTGTGGAGCGAGGTCCGGTTGGCCTTGTCAAAGGACGCCTTGAACGTATAGGGGATTCCAAGCCGTTCCGTGATCTCCTTCATCTGTCCAGCAATGGACAAAACCATTTCCTCCGATTCAATGACGCAGGGACCCGCAATCAGTTGAAACATAGATGTATCCTCCCGGCTTATGCCAATCCGTTTTCCATCATGTACCGCTCCACCTGAACACGGTCTTTCGGTGTGTCCACGGAAAGGGTCTTGCAGTGGGCATTGATGTAGTAGCAGTCCTTTCGGTTTTCAATGAAGCGGAAGGAGTCGTTTTCCTCGATTTTCTCCACCGGGCCACGGGGCGTGGCGTGATAATACTCCAATGCGCCGTGGGTAAAGGCACCGACGCCAACGAACTTCTGGTAGGCATAATTCATCTCACCCTTGGGGAATGGAATGGGGGCGCGGGAGATGAACAGGCAGACGCCGTCCTTGTTGGTGACGATCTTCAGGTTGGTGGGATCGACGACTTCCACAGGGTTGGAAAAGTCGGTCATCAGGTTGGAGACATAAAAACCGTCCTCTGGGATAGTTTCAGGGATGCACTTGACAATGTCCGCAGCCTGCACCAGCGGCTCATCGCCGTTTACCATTACATAGAGATCGGCCTCAACTTTGTGAGAAACTTCGTACAAGCGTTCGGTTGCAGTCTCACAGTCAGGCGAAGTCATAATGACCTCTGCACCAAAGCCTTCCGCCACAGCCTTGATTTCCTCATTATCCGTGGCAACATAAACTTCCTCAAAGCAGTCAACTTCTTTGGAGTGCTTCCAGACCCAATACAGCATGGGCTTGCCACAAATCTGAGCCAGCGGCTTCATGTTAAACCGGGACGAACCGCCCCGAGCAGGGATCATACCGATGATTTTCATAGATTACTCCTCCATTGCACTTATTGTGTAATTAAAAATAGGTAGCAAATCAAGCAACTTTTTTTCAGGTTTATCAAATAGTTTGCGCTTTAATAGGTCAATTGAGGCGCAAACTAGATAAATCAAGATTATAGTTACAATCAGCGGAAAACACCAATACCAATGAGAGTAGAAGTTTCCAATCTGCAGCATATTATTGAATAGAAAATCCATTATATTGTAGTCCCCATGGATCAGAAAGACCGCAAATGCGCTCGAAGCAAATACATTAATGATTTTACTCGAGAAAGAAAACTTTGAAAAAAGCAAGAAAATCGAGAAAGACGACAAAACATTAAATACAGAGTTATATGCTCCCTTATAATTCAATGCTGTGCTCAAGAAAACAGTATCAGATGGCAGAAGATAGAGTACCAATGTACAACTCAAGCAAATCAGCAATAAAAGTAAGTTACATCCAGATGAAATGTCATGAATATACTTTCGGGCATACCCAGCTAGAATGTACATAAAAATCAGATGTAAAAAGCTGTACCCATAGTGATCAATAGGAGGATTAGGCAGAAATGTAGGCCAAACCGAGAAAAGAACAAAACAGATGATTAGCAGGGTTCCATACTGTGCCTGTGTTAGATGCCGAAGCATGGCGTTAATATAGGGGATTAAAACAAACAGCACACAATACGCTAAAACAAACCACCGATAGCCAAATAATAGTGGGAATGCCGCCTTAATAAGTCCCCGAAGACTGAGAACATTGATGCCAATTAAAACACTAATTAAATATATGATAATGCCGTAAAATGCTACATCAAGTAAAATCCGGGCTACCTTTCGAACCGAGATACTCGTCTTTTCAATCATGAACCATCCAGTGATTAACACAAATAAATTGACACCATAGTTAGCAAGGGTCTGAACAAAAGATAGAATTACATATTGAATTGTGTTAGGCTGGAAGACTGAAAATGCCTTTGAACTGCTTATGCAATGAGTTGTAATAATCATTACCATAGCAACGATTCTTAGACACTCAAAATTGGATTGCCTGTTTTGCTTCATCATTTGCCTTCCTCTCGCTCAAATATCAAAGAAAAAATACAGCCCATATTAAGGTGATTCCGATAATTTCAAGAAAGCCTGTATTGGAATCTCAATAAACTCAATGGTGTCTCAATTTTGAGAAAAGCCTATGACCTTCTTGAAACAGCTATTATCTTTTCAATATTCTTTTCTTTATATCTAAAATCAAACTTTTTTCATACTCGTTCATTACAAATCGCCAACACAGCACACAATACGCAATTGTATAAATAGCAATTCCTGTCAGCATAATTAGGATATTATAAAAGTTTATTATCTTACTCAGAAACAGCATCAACGCGCATAGACAAATGGGTATTAAAAAAATTCTCCCAATCTCTTTCCAGAACCGGTCCATTTCAAGGCCAGTCTTTTTTTGATAGTACCAGTTCATTGCAAATCCCTGACCAATAACCAGCGCTACGCCAGTCATAAGTGCAGCTCCTATAATGCCAAGAGATGTGTTCATCAGTATCCATGTCCCGACTACATTTATGATCGCGATAACCAAATATACAAGGGAACGAAACCGATGTTTATTTTGAGCTATAATCACGCTCAAACATACACTTTGTACAAGTGGAATCACATTAGGTACCATCATAAAGATTGCCACCCAATAAGCATCTGCATAATCGGCACCAGCGTAATAAAACAGAAACGGCTGTCCAAAAGCAATGAAAACTGTTACAACCAGTGCAAACACATATCCCTGTAGCCGCCCGATTTTGATTGCCAAATTTGTCAATTCTCGATTGGAGACTCCACTAAAAACCATCATATTTGTTTTAGGTGCGAGCAGACTCGATACGCCAGTCGTTAGGCTAAAAACGATACTGTTAAATGTTGCGCCAACATTGTAGACCGCAGCTCCAACTGTGGCTAAAGCCGGAACTGCTCCTATCATAACAGTATCCGTTGCGTTATATAGCTGACCTACAATATTGGCTACAAAAATCCAAAATGAGAACTGCAAAATTTCCCGGAGCATACCCATAGGGAGATTTTTATACCTAGGTCGAATTTTCAAAACCCTTTTTATATATACTGCGTATGCTGTCCTACAAAAAACACCAACAGCAAGAGTTGATACCGCCATACCAATGGAGGCAAAGCCTAGGAACAACATCAACAGATTTAAGAGAGGTCCAATGCAGGTTGAAACAATATCAATGCATTGTAGAAAAATGAATTTCTCATGGGATGACACAACAGAATAATAGGGCGACTGAGACAAGCTCAATGCTGTATTGCATACCATGATAAATACAAGGATTTTCATCCGGGATAGCTCTGTGGTCGTGAGGGATGCGCCATACCAAATTTGTAGATTAAACGTTAGAATTGTACCGATCAGGAGAGCAGCAACCGCAATTATTTGGAAAATCACCATAAACAGCCCTAGAACTCGTTCCTCTTCCTCCTGCCCCTTCTCGGCCTTTGCTTTGATCAGGTATCTGGTCACCGCCGAACCAATGCCCATGGAAATCAGAGACAAATAACTAGTAATACTGCTGGAAAGTTTATACAAGCCATACTCGCTTTGCCCTAATAGCGCAAGCATAACAGGGGTATAGAAAATCGGGATAAGGTTGCCTAATCCCATGTTAATATAGTTTAGTACGATCCCAATTTTTAGCTGGCTTCTTTCTTGTTTCATTCTCATTATCCTTTTTTCACAAACAAGGCATCGAAGTCCACGCGAGGAAACACTTCCAGCTTGCCGCCCCGCGTAGCATTATAAATTTTGACAGGGTGTGTTTCAACATATTTCTGTGCTGCCGTGTAAGACAGGGTAGATAGGTCCAATCTAGGAACAAACAAGGATTCTTTTACATTGCTATAATCTGAGCAAAAGTAATCTTTAGCTGTCGGGTCGGTAATTATATTTCCTTTTTGATCTTGGTAGGTATGAAAACTGTGGTCAATACCAAGCAGATAGATTTCAGTGAAGCCCATATAAGCTGCAAGCTGCATTGCCGTATAAGCCACTGTGTTACCGACACCAATCCAGCTACTAATATCTTCGCTAAACTCTGGACATTTGGTTTCTGCCTCTGCCCGCAGCTGGTTGAAAAAGTAATTTGTATGTAAGTCAATTCCATAATACCACTTCAAATTGATGGGAGCAAAAATGAAAGGGGTCTTGATTTTGCTATTAATCTCATCAACAGAACTAGTAGCGATTTTATCGTCCTGCGTGCAGTAAAATGTTGGTCGCCAGTCTGTCTGGTCAAAGATATAGTAAATTCGGTTGAAAGCAAAAGTATACTCATTTTTCAACCTATTCAAATCCTCCGCACGGAGGCTGGGGCCGTTACCAATAATGAAGCAGCGCTTGCCAGAGTATTTCCTTTTTAGGCTTTGAAGCTGCTTGCCCCATCTTGTAGAAGGAAAATGATTCAAACAATATGTTCTGTATCTTTCCTCAATCCGATTTGTAAAAAAATTCAATTTGATTCCCTCGAACTTTTACATAATATTGCGATGATGCTCAATTACTGTGCCATCTTATAGATCATATCCAAGACCGTCAACAAGATCTTTTCGCATCTGCTCTTTTTCATCCCAAGTTTTATCAGACCACAATGTATGGTAAACTGGACGTTCTTGCATCTGGTTCTTATGTTTTTCTACAAAATCAGCATAAGTACCAATGATTTTGATCGGATTGCCCACAGCAACTGAATTGTCAGGAATGTCCTTTGAAACAACTGACCCAGCACCAATCACGCAATTGCTACCTATGTGAGTATCGGGTAGAATAATTGTTCCATGCCCAACAAACACATTATCCCCAATTATTACACGGCCCACTTTACTAACACCAAGTGGGATATGAGTGCTGGCATCGTGTGCAAGGACTGTAACCCCAGTCAAAGTAACATTACTGCCAATCTTGACAAGAAAGCCATGTCCAAAATCAATATTTGTATTGTATAGGTGAACATTCTCACCAATTTGTACCCCTCTAGAGCGTAAATATTCTATGCTGTTATAATCAATTGCTTTTTTCAAATTAAGCTTTACTAAGATTCGGTATAATAAAGATGATTCGTTCATTCACTACACCTCCAAAAGAGTCTCCATGCTTTTCATCACATTCTCCGGCGCAAACTGCTCCGGACAACAGGTATTTGACTTAATGTACTCATACAACTCCCGGTTTGTCAGAATCTCCAATACCTTTTCGCTCAGCGACTCCGGGCTTTGCTCTGTTAAGATCCCATTGCTGCCATCCTCGATAAACTCACAGGGACCGAGGGATTTAGTCACCACGCAGGGAATACCGAGTGCCATGGTCTCCAGCACGACCAAGCCCTGAGACTCTACATAAGAAGGATGCACGAGCAAATCAGCATTTTTCAAATATGGATAAGGATTTGACTGATTCCCTTCGAATATAAATACATCCTCAACATTGGCAACTACTGCCGCATTTCGGAGGTCGTTCTCTATGCTGCCGCCGCCTACCATGTGCCACTGAAAAGTGATACCCACTTCTTTTAGCTCCTGAGCTGCAAAAATGGCATTTTCAATATGTTTCTCCGGCGAAAGGCGGCAAAGGGTAACAATATGAAGCTTGTTATCTGTGGCATACGGCTGAAATGCTTCAGCTTTTTTCCTGATTGTATCTACATCCAGCATATTAGGCACAACAGCCAGCTTGTTTTTCAAAGAAGGGAAAGTGCTGGTCAGCATATTATGGCAGGCTTCGGATACAACCGCAATCTGATCGCAGGCGTCAGCCGTTTCCAGATAACTGTTATGCTCCACATTAATTTCACCGTGATGCCACCAAGTAATCCGCTTGTCTGCATCAACTGCAAAAGCAGCAATTTGTGTGCAGATTCCAGGTCGAAAACCGATTACGCAGTCGTAATGCTTATCGTCGGTAAGCAGCTTTTTGGCAAGACTGATTTGCTTCTGGCCAAAGAATTTCATCAGGAGGAAAATCAAACGCATTCGGAAACAGAACCAATCCCGCTGCTGGATACAGCGGAGCAGGCTGCTTTGGGGTGAGCCATATGTGTTTTTCAAACAGCGAAGATGAACATGAACCTGTTTGTGAATTTCAGACGCATAGTCCCCCAACTCCTCCAAGAGCAACAAATCGACATCGAATTTGTCATAATCCAGGTGCCTCAGAATATATATGAGAGATTTTTCTACTCCACCAGTATTCATATGGCCGTTGATGAACAAAAGTTTCTTCTTCATTTGCGCTATTCCTACCTTCGCAGCAAAAGCAAAGCAGGCCGTAAATATTTCTTTTGATAGATTAACGAAGTGATTTTCAATTTCCAAGAAATATTCAGCTCACTCATTCTAATTGGTGCCAACGCCTCCCGAACCTCTGAATTATCCAGTACAACCTCTACTTCTTGAAAGAACTGCTTCAGTGGCAGCTTAGCCTCTAGTCGTTGGTTCATTGCCATATAAACAAAAAACAACATACACCGTTGAATCTGAGGAGTGAAATCAAAGCCTGCTTTTCCCTCAAAGCTCCTCCTAATCTGCCGGTAGAGTTCCAGAAGCAAAGGCCATTTATCCTTGAATACCGTATGCGTCACTGAAGCTGGGTTCTGCCGGTAATGGTACGGCGTATAGCCTTTAAGATAGGTCATGCTTCGGGAGAAATAGCCAATCTCAGAGCCGAAAAGAAGATCCTCCGAAAACCTCGTTCCTTCCGGGAAAGAAATCTGATTTTCTACGATGATCTCCCGTCGAATCAAAAGGAGATAATTCGATATGGTAACAGGATATTCCATCGAATCCGGCATCAAAAGCTGCGGGAAATACTGAGATACCATTGCGTCCCGGTTATAATAGCCTCCCGGCAATTCATGGGTATAGATTTGGCTGCCTGTGACGGTTTCTTTTACGCAATCGCAAATCACAAGATCACAGTTTTGTGCTTCAGCGGTATTGACCATCTTCTCATACATATCTTGGTCAATCCAGTCATCGCTATCCACAAATGCAATGTATTTCCCTGCTGCAACTTTCAGCCCCCGATTTCTTGCTGCTGCTGCTCCAGCATTTTCTTGATGGATGCAGATCACCCGTGCGTCCTGATTAGCATATCTATCGCAGATTACTGGGCTTTCGTCTGTCGATCCATCATCAACGAGAATGATTTCCAAATCGTCAAACGTCTGTGAGAGAATACTATTTACACAGGGACACAAAAACTCGCCTCCATTATACACAGGAACAATAATGCTGATTTCTGGCACAGGTTCACCCCACGATCTGATACAGTTTTTCAATCTCGTATCGGTTAGAATAATCTCTACTTCTACAGGCTTGTGATAACAGCTCCATCTGTTTGAAGTCACGCAGCAAAGCGGCGATGCCTGCCGCACAGCCCTCATTATCCATTGGAACGATCACTCCATCAACACCATCTTCAAGTTGATTCTTGGAAGTAGCATAGCGGGTGATAACTACTGGCTTACCAAGCGTTTGGGCTTCCCGAACGGTGACACATTTCCCTTCATACCGGCTGGGTTGAACATACAGGTCACAGGCTTTGATATAAGGATAAGGGTTTTCTTTTTTGCCGAGCAGAATCACGCGATCTTCCATCCCGGCTTCTTCGTTTTTCTTCCGGATCAGAGTTTCTCCCCCGCCAAAGCCAATGATGTACCATTTCACATTCAGGCCAGCAGAAACCAACCGCGCACAGATGTCTGGAATATTGTCAAAGTTCTTTGCCGTGCAATAACGCCCGACAGACAGTAAGCGAATGCACCCATCTGCAGGCATATCTGTTCCTACCGGCTCCACTGCCTGCCGTTTGATAAGACGCTCCGGCAAGATATTTTCGATCAAGACGACCTTGTGCTTCAGACTTGGGAAAACATTCAAAAAGCTCTCCGTCACAGCGTCTGAGATCGACGCGATATGATCATAGGCACTCCACATGGCCGTTTCTGACGGAATGTTCACCTGTACATGGGAATAGTCCGTATGAATCCAGGCAATTTTCTTTTTTGCCCGCACCTTTTGCGCCACAAAATAGTGAGGCGTCAAAAAGCTGACGGCCAAATCATATTCCTTGTTTGGCTGAATTGCCGGCATCAGCGGACAGGTGAACTTGTGGCTATACTCCAGCCCAACAGCACTTTCGGTATATCCATGCCTTTTTTCATATTTTCCTGCCGCAGTTTTGCCGATAAGTCTTGCAGCAGTCAGCAGAATGTGGCCTTCGCGCAACGTGTCTTTCATTGGGCGCGCCAACACCGTATATGCGGGTACCTGTGGAAGAAGATTCACATGACTTGGAATTGCATCCATCAGTTCCCCTTCTTGGCGCAGGAGGAACAGATCAACATCCCAAATTGTTGGGTCAAGTGCATCCAATAGCCCTATGAGGCTGCGCTCTGCGCCACCTAGTTCCAGGGCATGTGAGACAATTAAAAGCGACTTCTTCATTTTCGAAACCTCTCAAATGCATCTACACCAAAAATCCGATGGAGGGGCTTCATTAACATGCTCCGGAAAATTTTCTTTTTGCTCATCCAACTCTTGGAATACCAATGAACAGAAATGGTATTCCTTGTTTTATTTAACCGGCCAGTTGGGTCATCATACGGATTGAACCAATCAGCCGGAAAGATTTCTGCACCAGCTATGTTTTGCCGAGTTCCATCCAATGTCAACCCAAACGGCAATAACGCTGCAGTATTTAACGCAGGACAGACGATCATAGGATATTTTCCATCATCATTAGGTTCTATTTCTTCATATTTTACTTTCATCGCCAGGATGGTCGGATGATTTACTTGGGCGCCAAAGCCGAGTCCTGTTGCGATATAATTGTCATTTTCAAAGCCATAGAAAGCATCATATTGTAATAACTCATCCGGACTCTTTAATAGTTCCACATCAGTATCAAAATATAGGCCACCATGCTCTGCCACGATCACAAGACGAACAAAATCACTTAGAAAAGCCCACTTCTTATTATCATAGCAGTATCGGGTATAATCATTATAATCAAGGTTAAAGTTATCCTCATTCCACTCAACAATCTCGTAATCCGGACAATACTTTCTCCAACTAGCAATACACTTTTGGGCAAGTTTGGGTTTCTCACCTCGTCCAAACCAGCAGTAGTGTATCTTCTTGGGAATCATGATGCATCCCTCCAAACGGACAGCGTATTACATGTGGTGCTGTTTTTTTCGAATAAACTGTCTTACTTTTGCGGGTACCAGTCCATTAATCATAGGCCGAACGGCCCCCAGATAGCTTTTGAGCCCTAAATGCAGCATCTTACAACCCAGCAGGCGAACATAGACGGAATTGACACGATAGATATATTTACGCCGATTCAAGGCATTCTGGTCGTTACGCATCCGATACAACGGTTCCTGAATGTTATGGCAGCGATATCCGGCAGCATACAGCTTGATCCAGAGATTCACGTCCTCTACACGGAGCATCCGCTTATCCACGGTATATCCGCCGACAGCATCTATACATTCCTTACGTAACATCACAGCCGCATGGATGATTGGCGTGCCATTTACAACGTCCTCGGGAGTTGGATATTCCGGCACTGTAGTCTGGCCCCACTCGCCATTCTCATCAAAAAGCTTCATTGGACAGCTTGTAATTTGAAATTCCGGATGGTGCTCCAGAAGGTCTAGTTGCTTTTCAAACCGCTCCGGTACACAGTCATCGTCGCCATCCATTCGGGCAATATAGTCGCCAGTGGCAGCGGCCAGGCAGTTATTCAATGTCTGATTCAAACCCAGGTTCTGCGGATTGCACAGCAGCACGATACGGCTGTCCTTTGCTGCAAGAGCCTGTGCGACCTGGTATGTATTGTCGGAGGATCCGTCGTCGCAGAGGATCAGTTCCCAGTTGGTAAACGTTTGGCTCTGGATAGATGCAACCGCCTGTTCCAATGTACTTGCGCAGTTGTAAATACCCATTAAAACAGATATTTTTTTCACCATGTCCATAGAATTACATTTTCTTATCCTAAAATAGCATTTGTGCTTTCCTGCGCTTTGAAGCTGGCAATCAGTCTTCTGTACATTGTTACGAGCTCCGGCGCAATAAGCGGTTTCCAGCCGAGTTTTTCCAGCTTCTTGCTACTCAAACGCAATTTCACATCTGGAGCATACCCATAAGTTAGCACATTGTCAGGAATGTCAAAGATGACTCTGCTTTCGCCTCCGGTAATCTGTTCAGACACCATTTGCGCCATCTGTGCAATCGTCGTGGTGGTGCTTTCGCTAACCACATTGTACGCTTCTGCGTTTTCGCCATTCAAAAGGATTGTCAGCAACCCAGCCACGGCATCCGCAGTATAGCAATAGTTTCCATTTGAGCTGCCTTTGGTATGTAGTACGATATCTTTGCCGGCTATTGCAGCTTTGGCAAACTGAGCAAAAACGCGATTGTCATTCAAGGATACACCGGCGCCAAATGTTTGGGACAATCGTGCGATTTTAACAGGAACTCCATATTGTGCCGCATAGCAAACGCACATGTTCTCACACAACCGCTTGCCCTCTGGATAACAGCTACGAACACTGGACAGGGCGATATACCCTAGTTCATCTTCTGTGGTTCGATGATTATCAGCGGAGGCAACTGTTCCATATACCTCCATTGATGAAAGATAGACAACACTCCTACACCTTTTGTCTTTCGCCAATTCTAAAACATTCTTTGTCCCCCTAACCGCAACTTCAATTGCGTCAACGGGATGTGTTATAAATTGCTTAGATGTGGTAACGCTGGCTGTGTGAATAATGTAGTCTACCTCGTGATCTGTGCAAATCGGGCATGTAATATCCCCCGTGATAATTTCCAGTTCCGGACGCTGCAGCAGATTGCCAAAAATTTGAGATGCTTTATCCTTGGATCGCACCATGGCCAGAATTCGTATCTGGCTGCTATGAATACGGTTTACGGCAAGAATAGCCCGAACCAACTGGCTTCCGATCAGCCCAGTGGCTCCAGTAATCAAAACAGTAGAATTGTTCAATGCATCCCATGTAATGGGCAACGCCGCTATCTTTTCCAAATCCTCTTGCAGAGTCTGATCGTTGGGGCATTCTAATTGATTCATTTTCGTTAGTTCCCCCATATCTGTGAATTCTCTTTGGCCTGCAATAAAGCGCGGCAGACATAGAAATCTGAAGGCGTTGTAACTTTAATGTTTTCCTGCGGCCCCTCAACCGTGTATAACTTATAGCCATAGTGGGTCATCAGCATAGCTGAGTCGATCATGGTTGAGGCAATGCCTTGCTCTACGGCTTTACGATGGGCTTCTAAAATATCAGAAAGGTAAAAGCTCTGAGGTGCACGGGCTATGTAATACATGGCTCGATCTGTCACGGCAGTCACTCGCTTGCAATCATCGACGGTTGCGATAGTTTCAGTAGCTGGCACTATGGTGATAGCGCTGCCGTTCTCTCGGACGCATAAGATATTGTCAGAAATCAACTGCTCGTTGATCAGTGGACGCACACCATCATGAATCAACACAATGATATCCTTCATGGTAGGAAAACGTTGCTCAATTGCAAAAAGCCCGTTACGAATGGACTCCTGACCGTCCTTGCCACCAGGAACAATATCAATTACTTTTTGAATATCGTAGCGTTTCAGCAGCTTTTTCAGATGGCTGATCCAAGGCTCAATACACACAACACAAATCCCATCAATCTGAGGGTGATTTTCAAAATGCTCAATGGTGCGAATAATAATTGGAACGCCGTTTATCTCCAAAAATTGCTTAGGTGTTCCTTTGCTGTTCATTCGTTTACCGGAGCCACCAGCAAAAATCAGTGCGATATTCATTCTATGCCTCCTGATTCATGTAACGAAAACTCTACGATGAAATGCTTTTCTCTTTTATCCTCGGGGGGCAGCTCCATGTAGCTTTCACCATACAATTTTCTCAAATATGTGTCAGTCTTGCCTGGCAACGGAGCCTTTATATTGCAGAAAGAACCGTAAGACACCGGCAACAAAACATCCTTAGGATGAATTTCTCCAAAGTAATGTTTCCGACCTGTAGGCATTCCGACGAGGCTAGTTTTACCATGGTATTGCACCGCTTTATCTACAGCGTTAAACCATTTCCAAGAAGGGATCATACCGCAGATTTTTCCGATTCTCATTCTGGTCCGATAAGACTTTTTACCTTCATCTGTTTGGCACATATATGTTCTCAGTTCGTCGCATCTATGCTCATACCAAAAAGCTTGAGTACTAGCGAACATCAATCCGCTGCACCAAAGGCCCTTGATTCTTTGAAGCAAAATGTTTTCCGGGACATTTTCAATCAGGAAAATATCTAAGAAAATGCCGCACGGAAGATCGGAATTGATATCCGTTAATTCTTTCAACACAGTATTCTTTTTCATGATCTTGGGGAATCGCGCTTTGGACTTATCTTTGTAGTTGGGTGAAGATAATATATATTTTTTGCCCAGCTCTTCTTCAAAAACAGTCTTAAACACCTCATAGTCATTTCTAGGCATCATTAAATCCAAGTCATCGTCCCAAGGGATAAATCCTTGATGGCGCACACAACCCAAAGCAGAACCGCCGCCAAGCATAATGGTTAAGCCGTGCTTCTGACAAACAGCCAGAATTTCTTGAAACATTTGAACGAGTTCATTTTTAAGTGACTGATTTTCTTCAGGGCTTAATTCCCGTAATATAGTTGAATTGGATGACAACGAATTCATCATCGCCTTGAATTTTGAATCAGCCATTTTATTCAAAATCTCCTTCTGTTTATCTAAACAAGCTTAATGCAAACTCCCATAAACTGATTGCGGAATAATCATTGCCGAAATTTTTGGATATGGCAAACTCGTAATAGAAGTAGCCAAAATAAAGAACTCCTGCTGTTATAGTCACCAACCGTGCAGACTGTTTGGTAAACAGTTTCTTTATCATCCATGGCAATGCAATTGCGGTTGCGATTTCAAAGTACGCGGCCATTCTTGCGTAAAGATTTGCGCCCTGTACCAGCCCGATAGTCAGAATGAATGCGCTGACTATGCTCATATTGACAAACAAATTTTCAATTCTGGTTGAGTTGCTAAATAAGCGCCTACGGAATATGAGCGCCAAAATTGCCGGGACCCAATACACCAACACCCGGAGTATGTTGATCTGATGCTCGTCAAAAACCTCAACTTCCGCAACCATTGCGCCCAGCGATTGGGCGTATTCCATAAAGGCACCCAGCGTTGAATCGTAGGTTGCCATAGCAAACAGAGTAATTCCGAGGCCTACCCAAGTTACCTTTCCCCATGGTTTTTCGAATAAAAGAGGAACAATGGCGAACATAAACGCATGGGTATGAAACATAATTGCAACAAACACCAGCAAGTAGAACTTCACATATTTCTTATCGATTGCATAGGGGAGCGCCATAAGCAGGAAAAACATAGCAGCGCACTGCTTCATCGCTGCAACGTATGTAATGTAGGTTCCTACAGAAAAGAAAATCAACAAGCTAAACGCAGGATTGATGGAATATCTTTTGCATAGTTTTACTACTGCAAAGCTGCTCAAAAATGCGGGAAGAAAGAAATAGATATGGTAATTGTCAGTGATACTGCGCATGAAGCTTCGATACAGCATTGACCAAGGGTTACCCGTCCAGTCTGTAAATGTGCCGTTTGCAACGCCTTCTGCCACACTTTGTACATTTGTAAATGCAGAAATATAGTTTAAAGTATCATTATAGCTTGTCCTCAAAAACGAGAAGCACGTCATCCACGCAATGACGACGATCATGAAAATATCCGCCCGGCGCAGCATGAAGTGGCGCTTGCCAGTCTGAGGACCGTCAAGCTGAGTTTCAACAGGATAATATGTCTGGGACAGGTACATCAGGAACACGCAGCCCCAATATAGTAAAACGAGTTGCTTCACGATAAAAGTCCTCTCAAATGTTCAATGTCACGCAAAGGCACACTACGCCTTTTAAACTTAACCATTATAGTATATTTTACTGAAATTGTAAACCGCGATTCTCTGAATTACGACAGATAATAGTGAAAAAGGGGCCCTGTTCGGAAGTCAGGGCCCCTGCTGGTGCTATTCGGTGAAGATCAGCTCATGGAGCACGATTTCCTTCGCTCTGGCGTGGATATTGTTCATTTGCTGTGCCCAGGCCAGCGGATCGCGGGCTTTCAGCTTCTCGGTGACGCCCCCGGCGGTTTTCATCTGGACGATGATGGTTTCCAGGCGCTGCTGGGCCTGCTCATTCAAATCGGCCAAACACGTCCAGAGGGTCCCGCGCAGAACCATATTGGAATATAAAACCGGGTGGTACTCTTTTAAGTAATCTCGCCGCATTCGGCCCCAGGTTCCAATGGGACGGGGCTCCTCCGGCAGCGTCCAATCGGGGATGAAATAGTCTCCCACAGGGATATAACGGGTCTTGTAAATCTGCATTTTTTACTTCCTCAAAACTCGAAAAATCCAGTCATATCAGGGCTTCCCGGGATCGTTTGTGGTAAAAAATGTGGTAAAATCGAGGTTCCTATGCCTGAAAACCCTTGAACCACAGTGGTTTTCGGGTTTTGACTTATCTTCTGCCGTGACAAGAAAATCATAGGGCTTTGCGTCATTGTAGCTGATCCGCAAACCGCTGAAGAGAGTCATCCATATCACAATTGCGAGAGTGCAAATATCCATTCAGCTTCGCACAAAGTGCCAGTCGGAATGTGCATAAGAGCCGGCGGGATAATAGCGCTGGGAAAGTATCGCTAAGATACATGTTCCGACATATAGCAAAGCGAGTTGCTTCGCGTTGCAAGTCCACTCGGATGCTCCATGTCGCGCAAGAGTACGGTCTCCTCCTGGCTCAGTTATTATAGTACATTTTACCGGGTTTGTAAACCAATATTGTTTGCAAAAGGATGGAAAATAGTGAAAAAATGGCCCCTGCATGGAAATCAGGGGCCACTGCTGGTGCTATTTGGTGAAGAAGCTCATGGAGCACGATTTCCTTTCCGCTTGTGTGGAGATGGTTCATCTGGCGCACCCGGGCTGGTTGGCCGTGGGCTTTGAATTTCTCAGCGACGCCCTTGGCGGATTTTAGTTGGGTGGTGATGGTTTCCAGTTGCGCTAGCCTGCTCATTCAGGTTGGCGTTTCATCGGGGATGAAATAGTCCCATGTAGGAATATAGCGGGTCTTGTGCCCATGCCGCTTCGGATGGTGACGCTTCCCCCAAGTAGAGCGTTTACGTGTCTGCTGAGAGATAACCTTCTTGGATCAGCAATTCCAGCACCAAGGCCTCACGTTCCAGCATGATTGGATCTTTCGGACCATGGTCTTTATTACGATTCGTTGTGATTGCCAATATGGGGGCCACAAATTCAAGCGTAAAGCGCTCTTCCGCCTCGTAATCATCCAACCGCTGCGGCAGAATGCCAGGATCCACTTCACAAAGGTAATAATAGTTATCCTGAATAAAAACGGCCTCTTTTTCACCCTTTTGGATGCGATGAACCAGTCCGTATTCTGCTATGGTATCGGGAATGACGCACATTCCCGACTCCTCCAAGACTTCACGAATGAGCGCCTGATGCCTGCTTTCTCCTGCTTCGACGCCTCCACCGGGGAATTTATAATAGTCATACTTCTGGCTGTGTACCATGCCGACCTTCCCGGCGCGAATGATGATCCCACGCACAGAGGGCCGCACAAAGGCTTTCCCGTTTGGATCATAATCCCTGGTATCCAGCTGAAACAGCAATCTCATTGCTGGCCTCCTGCAGTTTCCGGGAAGGCCCCCAAACATGCTCCGTCATTCCCACTCGTTGTTGGGCATCATATTTAACGGATTTTGCTTCATAAATTTGATACCTCATTTTTTTGATTATTTGATGTGTCCATATTATCCAGCCCTATACGATGGGCTGTTATCAAATTGTTATCGGTGGTGATAACGGGGGGGTAGCAGGGTTGTTGTTTTCTCTGGTGGTTTACAACTACATTTTACCACGAAAGGCAGGGAAATGCAATAACCATCCTTGCTGTGGCGTATCAAGGAATCTTACTGAACATATGGCGCACCTTATCCAAACGGCTGTTTGGACGACGGGGCTGGATGATTGGCTCGCCGACAGTGGCCTGATACCCTTTCAGTTCCGTCAGGCACACACTCCGCCCGTTGGTGTAAAAGGCCAAATCAGTACGGTATGCCTGTATGCAACGGGCGGGAATCTCGCCAGTAAAGACAACTTCATCCTTTTTTATCTGGGCCGTTTCGATGGTGGCACAGTATTTCGGTGCATCATGATAAGCCCTGGAA
>OGXX01001165.1_pt1 | contig 27206 bp, 20 predicted proteins | sample 1576301 | NCBI WGS metagenome assembly OGXX01 (sample SAMEA3541469, study PRJEB24748) | human gut metagenome | biome: human gut; feature: human-associated habitat; material: faeces | place: China | collected 2012
TGAGCCAATAACTACCACGTCGGCGTTAATTTCGCTGGCCAGCTCGTTGACCATATCGCGCACGCTGCCAAAACGGACATGTAGCTTGATACGAGACGGGTCAATGCTGAAGTGGCTGACCATCGTCTGCAGGCGAGTCTCCGCCTCATGCTGCAGATGTTCCTCAAACCGCCGCAGGTCGGCGGTAAAACGGCTCATGGTAAAGCTCGCGGAACCCGGTAAGACGTGGAGCAGATGGATCACCCGGAATGGCGCGGCAAGCCGGTCATCATCGGCGGCGGGACGCGCGGTGTGGTCTCCACCGCCTCCTATGAGGCGCGGCGCTTCGGCGTGCATTCGGCCATGCCCGTGACCACGGCCCGGCGGCTGTGCCCGCAGGCCGTCTTCGTGCGCGGCAACCGGCGGCGCTATGCGGAGCTATCCGGCCGCATCATGGCCGCCCTGCGGGATTTCTCGCCGCTGGTGGAACCGGCCAGCATCGACGAGGCCTATCTGGACGCCACCGGCCTGGAACGCCTGTTCGGCCCTGTGGAGCGGCTCGTCCCGGCCATCAAGGCCCGGGTGCGCGAGGTCACCGGCGGCCTGACCTGTTCCGTGGGCGCGGCGCCGGTCAAGTTCCTGGCCAAGATCTGTTCGGACATCAACAAGCCCGACGGCATCTGCATCCTGCGGCCGGAAGACGTGGACGGCTTTCTGGGCGGGCTGGACGTGCGCCGTCTGCCCGGCGTGGGCAGGCGCATGGTGGCCGAGCTGGAGGCCCTGGGCATCCGCCGTGTGGAGCAGCTGCGCCGCTACAGCCCGGAACTGCTGGAACAGCGCTTCGGCAAATGGGGACGGGAGCTGCACGCCCGGGCCCGGGGCATCGACCCCCGGCCGGTGGTGCCCGAACACGAGGCCAAGAGCGAGAGCGCCGAGACCACCTTTGCCCGCGATACCCGCGACCGGGAGTTCCTCAAGACCATGCTCCTCGGCCATGCCGAGCGCGTGGGGGCCTCGCTGCGCCGCCACGGCCTGCGCGGCCGCACCGTGACCCTCAAGATCAAGTTCGCGGATTTCCGCCAGATCACCCGCTCCCGCACCCTGCCCGACGCCACGGACAGCACCGAGACCATCTACGAGACCGGCACCGCCCTGCTGGAGGCCCAGGCCCTGCCCCAGCCGGTGCGGCTCATCGGCCTGGGCGTGTCCGGCTTCGGCAGCGCCCCCACCCAGGAACTGCTGCCCGGCGTGTTCCGCGGCGTGCAGGGCCGCGACCCCGAGCGGGAGGCCCGGCGCCGCCGTCTGGACGCCGCCCTGGACAGCCTGCGGGACAGATTCGGCAAACAGGCCGTCCAGCGCGGCCGCCTGTTCCGTCCACGCGATGATGGCGAGGATGATTAGGATGATGTTTTGAGGGGAGGGGAACCCCTCGCGTTGCTGTCGATGCCCGTAGCTTCCTTCGTCGCAACGGGCACGCCCGGCGCGAGAGGGGTACCCCCTCCCCTTCCCCAGCGCGCTTTACCAGACAGGCCGCCCCTGACGAGGCGGCCTGTCATGCGTCGTTCTCCGGGACATTCCTATAAGACATAGCGTGCCTGCAGGATCTCACAGCGGCCCAGAATCCAGTAACTGTTGCCCCACGCATGTGGACTGTCTGGCCCCTGTGCACTGCGATCCTTGCCGCCTGCAGGCTGTCTTCGCGTGTATTGAGCGCGCCGCTTGGGCGGCGTGCGCCGAAGGCGCTGTGCTGCCCCGCCTACGGCGCGCCGTCACGGCACCGGGGACCAAGGCGGGGCACGGGGGTGCAGGCGCCCCGCCCCTTCCCCCACAAAAAACAAAAAAGGCCGGAAGAAAAAGAATTCTTCCGGCCGGGCCGCCCCCCAAGGCAGCCCCGCACTGCCTGCCCGCCTGTGCGTCGGGCGCAGGTAGTCGGCTGTGGAGAAAGAGGCAGGCTGCCGCTGTCGGGCCCCATCCGCAAAGGGCTGCCCGGCAGGGCGCATCGCCTAAAATTCGAAGCGTTCCAGTTCCGGCACGGAAAGATCGGCATGGAACAGGGCCGAATCCCCGGCATCGGGCCGCAGCAGCAGGCGCAGGCACAGGGAGACCATCAGGCAGGCCACCCCGGCCGGGGCCGTGGCGATGACGCCTTCGTGGCGGGCGCTGCCCGCTTCCTCGCCGGTCAGCCCGGAGGCGTAGAGTTCCCGCAGGTGCAGGCGCCCGGAACGGGCCGCGCGTGCGAAACCCTCGGCCCGCAGCACGGAGCCGTGCACGAACGGCACCCCCGCCGCGGCGGAACGTTCTTCCAGTAACATTTTCAGCGCAAGGTCGTCCAGACAGTCCAGGGCCGCATCCATATCTTGCAGCATGTCCGGCAAATTTTTTTCATCGGCTTCCACATGCCGCACGTCCAGGGCCAGATGGCCCGCCATGTCGTGCAGGCCGCGCGCCGTGACCACGGCCTTGGGCTGTCCCAGCGTGCTTTCCGTGCAGAAATACTGACGATTGAGGTTGCTCTCCTCGAAGATATCGCTGTCGCACAGCCGCAGGCCCCCCACGCCCAGACGCGCCAGCAGGGAGGCCACATGTCCCCCCAGGCCGCCGCAGCCCAGCACGAAGACACGGGTTTGCAACAGACGGACCATTGCATCGGCGGAAAAAACGCCGTAGTTTCTACGGAAGCGTTCCGGCCAGATGCCGTCTTGCAGGAGCGCGACCATCACCTCCCGTTCGGGAAGGACGGCCCCCGCAGCCAGCTGCCGGATGGCTGCGCCGCCGACGAAGGCCGTGCCGTCCGCTGCCCGGCGCAGCACATGCGGCCCGGCCCATGCGGCCAGAGAGCCGCCGCGCAGGAACGCGCCGAGGCGCTCCCGCCTCCCGGACGCCGTCCAGGGCAGGAACGCCGCGGCGCATCCTCCTTCATCAGGGGATGGCGATGTGATGGGTGTCATGATCAACGGGCGTCTAACCTCCTCCGACAGCAGGAAAAAAGGCCACACGAGCACCGTCGCATATCTTGCTCTGGACCTCTTTTTGACGCCCGTTGATCATGACGATTTTTATCTCTTCCAGCGGCAGTCCCACCATCCTTGCCACATCGGCAGCCGTGGCGTCTTCGGGCGCATCAAGCGTTATCCCCGCTTCCGGGTCATATCCCGGGACATAGTCCCGCAGGGTCGTGCTCAGTTTGACGAGTATGCTCATGCTGGCCTCCGATGATGGCGTCCGCCGGTCAAGAAAATGTGTGACATCCCGGGCCCGCCCGAAAGCGGGCCCGGTGTCAGTCTATGCTACTTCTTGATCCAGTTGAAGACCGTCTTCAGCTCTTCGTGCGAGATGTCGAAGGTGGTGTTGTGCGGGGCCACGGGCTCGTCCACGAAGAAATCGGGCAGGTGGTCGGCGGCTTCGGTGATGCCGGCACGACGGTTGAAGTCGATCTCGGTGGAAAGGATGCGCTGGCCCAGGGTGACCACGTCGTCACCGGTGAGCTGCCAGCCGTACTTGGCGTTGAGCATGTCCACGATGGCGGCCAGGGCATCCGGGATGTCCAGGATGGCGAAGGCGGTGAACAGGCACAGGCCCACGGAGTCCACGGAGGCCGTGGCGATCTGCAGGTTGCGGGAAAGTTCGATCTGGCCTTCGGGCTTCAGCGGATCCACCTTGCCGCCGCAGCTCAGGATGTTGGCGGTCACGGCGTAACCGGCGGTATGGTCGGCGCCCATGGGGGTGGTGGCGTAGGTCACGCCCACGCCCTTGACGGCGCGCGGATCGTACGCGGGCAGGCTCTGGCCCTTGACGCAGGGCACGCGGCGCACGCCGAACACGCGGCCGGTGGTGGCGGTACCGCAGCCGATGATGCGGCCCAGGGGGGTACCGTCGCTGATGCCCTGCATGGCGGCCTTCACGGCTTCCACGTCACCGTAGGGGATGCCGCCGCCGGCCATGGCAACGCCCACGGCCACGCCCACGTCGATGGTGTCCACGCCGATGTCGTCACACATGTAGTCGAAGCGGCTCACGGCGTCGATGTCGCTGATGCCGCTGTGGGGACCGAAGGACCACAGGGTCTCGTATTCGGGCCACTTGCTCTGGAACTTGCCCTGCTTGTCGGGGAACAGGCCGGAGCAGCGGATGATGCAGCCGCTCATGCAGCCGTGGGCCACGGCACCTTCGCCGCCGCGTTCCTTGGTCAGGCGGTTCATGGTCTCGCCGGACACGCCTTCATGACCGTCGAACTGGCCGATGGTGAAGTTGGCGGTGGGCAGGCCGCCGGCTTCGTGCAGGATGTTCACCAGCACGCCGGTGCCGTATTCGGCCAGGCCCTTGCCGGTGATGGGATGCTCGGTCAGAGCCTTGGCGAAGCGCTTGGAAGCCTCGCGGAAGGCCTTTTCATCCACCAGAGGATGGTTCTTGCCGCCCTCGGGGTTGATGATGATGGCCTTGAGGCCCTTGGAACCCATGACGGCGCCCACGCCGCCGCGACCGGCATGACGCATGGGGCGCAGCTCGCGGTCGGTGAACGCGATGCTGGCGGCGGTCAGCTTGAACTCACCGGCGCGGCCGATGGTCACATAGCTGCACTTGTCGCCGTAGGTCTCCACCAGCTTGGCCACGGCATCGAAGTTGTTGAGGCCGGCCACGGTGGAGGGCACCAGTCTGGCGGAGTCCTTGCCCAGTTCCAGCTGCCACCATTCACCTTCGGTGGCCATGTCTTCCACGATGATGGCCATGATGCCCAGCTTGGCCAGATGGCCGCCGGGCTGGCCGCCGGAGTTGGCTTCCTTGATGCCTTCGGTGAGGGGGCTCTTGCAGCCCACGGAAATACGGTTGCCGTTGGGGCTGTTGGTGGCGCCCAGCAGGCCGGGGGCGAACACCAGCTTGTTGTGGGGGCCCAGCGGCGTACAGATGGGGTTGACTTCGCGCGCCACGATGGTGGAGGTCAGGGCACGACCGCCCAGACCGGCGTATTCTTCGGGGATATCTTCAAACACACAGGTCTTGGTGGCCATGTTGACCCGCAGGAAACGGAACATGAGACTCTCCTTTGATTGATGCGAAACAAGGCAGTTCAGCAGTACATCCATCCAGTTTGCCCCACCTTAGTCCCGTGAAAAAAATTTGGTCAAGAAAACGGAAAAACAGACACGCTTCCGGCCCTGCCCCTCCCCAAAACGGACACGCTTCCGGCAGGGATGCGGCCTTTGGGCGCTGATCCTTAAAAAAATTTCATAAAACACGACAAAAAACACGCTTTTGCCCGGTGATATCCCAGCCACGGGCAAAAGCGTGTTTTTTATGGCGTTCCTCCGCTCCCGCTGTCCCCGGCAGTCCCTTCCGCGCCCCTTGCGGGCCCCCGCCGCGCGCAGGGCCTGGCCGACCTCCCCGCGGCACGCGGGCCGCCCCATTGATGCAACCGGATACCAGAAAATTAAAAAGACTGCGGGCACGCGGGCCGACCGGTCCCCCGTACCGCTGCGCCTGCGCCTTCCGCCTGCCTCCACGGGCCCGTGCCGTTTCCGCCCGGGCATCCGTGCCGGCGGCCTGTCCCCGCATCACGGGGCAGATGCCCGCCATCCTTTTGCGGGGGCTCCGCGACCTTTCCTTTTTCAGCATGATAAAGCCTCAGGCACACAGTCATGCCGGGCAATCCCTGCCATGTCCGTCCCGCACCGTCCGGCGGCCCCCGCGATGCGGCAGGGCCCCCGTCCACCGCTGCCGTCCGGCGGCAGCACTGCACAAGGAGGATACCATGAACACCACCTACGGCTATGTCCGGGTCTCCAGCACGGACCAGCACACGGACAGGCAACATCTGGCCCTGCAGGAGCGGGGCATCCCCCGGGAGCGTGTCTTCACGGACAGGCTGTCCGGCAAGGACTTCCAGCGGCCGCAGTACAGGGCGCTCCTGACGAGGCTCCGTCCCGGGGACCTGCTCTGCATCACGAGCATCGACAGGCTTGGCAGGAATTACGAAGAGATACAGCAGCAGTGGCGCATCCTCACCCGGGAAATGGGCGTGGACATCCTTGTGCTGGACATGCCGCTGCTGGACACACGGAGGGACAGGGACCTGCTGGGGACGTTCATCGCCGACCTTGTCCTGCAGGTGCTTTCGTTCATCGCCCAGAACGAGCGGGAGACCATCCGGCGGCGGCAGGCGGAAGGCATCGCGGCGGCACGCCTGCGGGGCATACGCTTCGGCCGGGAACCCAGGCCCCTGCCCCGCAACTTCATCGAGATCTACGAGCTCTGGAAGGCGGGCGCCATCCCGGCCACGGAGGCGGCAAAACGCTGCGGCATGGCCCGCTCGACGTTCCGCTACCGGGCAGAATCCATCAGGAAAAACAGCCGGTAAGTGGCGAAAAAGTGTACTTTTTCACCATGTCTGAACTGACCATTACACTATAGTAAAAAATATTATTCTGTAAACACGCCATCCTATGGTGAGGATGCGCTGCCCTGCTGGTGAAAAGGTACACTTTTCCGCCAGCGCCTTCCGCGGCGCCTGTCCTTCTCCTGCCGCTCCCGCACGGCCCGGGCAGGCGCCCCAGGCATACGCTCCGTTTCCCGCCACGGGGCAGCCCCAGCCTTTCCGACCAGACAGGAGCCCCCATGTCCGAAGACATTATCATGATCGCAGCCCGCAACCTGCAGCAACGGCGCCAAAAGGCCGGCCTCACCCAAAGGAAGGTGGCCCGTCTGCTGGGGCTGAAGACCGAGACCATCTGCCGCATGGAAAAAGGCCACAACCCTGCCAGCCTGAGACGCCTGCAACAATTCGCCGACCTGTACGGCTGCACGGTCATCGACCTGTTGCAGCCGCCCAACGCCTGAGTGCCGGGAACGGCCTTTGCCCGCTGTCTCCCGGGCTCCGGGCCGTGACGGCCGACGGCCGGACTGCCCCGATGCGCTCCCGGCGCTCGTTCCCCGGAACGAAGGCCGGTCAGCTCCCTGCCGAAAATACGACACGCTTTTGCCCCGGCGGGCAAAAGCGTGTCTCGTTTTGCAGCAACTAAGGGACACAGGTCAGGCCCTACGTCCGGCCCCCACTGCCACAGGCCGAAATGCAGCAGCAGCGCCCCCTCACGGCAGCAGACGGCGAGGCTGGCCACCGGATGCCCAGCAGACGCCTGCCCATCTTCCGGGGGCGGTATCGGGCAAGGATCGCCTCCCGGCGGAGAAAGCAACGCGCCACACCGTCTTGAAAAATAGTCAACTGCCACGGCGAATCCAGTCCCGGCCTGCACCGATCTTGTCTTTGTCCACGGCAAAACAAGCAAAGGAGCACGAGTAGAACGACCGCTACTGGCAGACAGTTGCGTACTGGAGTGCGACTTTTCTCCCGGCACGGGAGCTGCCCGCCGCTCTCTCCGTAGTTCTGCCAACGGGAAAAAAGCGCCATCCGCACCACTATCAAAACATTATTCCAACCAACGACATCACACCGCCATGTTGGCCTGCCGACTCCATTTTCTATAATGCAATACCGCAATATAAAGAAAAAACATAAAAAAATATCTACTCTCATAGAGTGCTACGCCGTAGTCCGATATACTACCGTACCACTAAGGACGCAATCCTATACCTAAAAACAAAAAAATGTCTTTATCTCATTATTATGATCCACACACACTTTATTTTAAGCAATTCCACGCATATTACCGTGATGTAAATAAAAATAATATATAATTTATGATATTTATATTCAGGCATAAATATTTCAATGAAAACATTTTATTAACCAGCATATTTATTATATTTACATTAAATAAAATTCTATTATATCGTATATTCTATAAAGGCGAATGAAAGAGTCAGCTCTGTACTGTCCCTGCCGGGCAAGGAAGGCGGCCTTTCCCCGCATGAAAGCTTTCGGCCCGGAACGACCGGCGCTACCGTTATGCACGCCGGCCTGCCTTTTTTACGTAAGCGCCGACAAAAAGGCCAAAAACGCAGGAGGATCTATGGCCCTATTATTTGACGAAAGCTATTACCTCAATGCCAAGCTTGAACAACTCCATGCCAAAGGGGAAACGGACGCCAGCGGCAAGCCCTACACCATGGAGTCCCTTGTCAAGGCCATCAGCGATGCCGGGCTGACACCGTACAGCCACTACACCCAGTACGGCTGCCGGGAAGGGCTGGATCCCTCTTCCGTTTTTGACCAGTCCTACTATCTGGCATCCAAGCTGGCCCAGCTGCACAGCACGGGTGAAATGGATGCCAATGGCAATGCCTATACCATGGAGTCTCTGACAGCCACCCTGGCTGCCCAGGGCATGTCTCCCCTGCAACATTACCTGCAGTTCGGCCGGGACGAGGGCCTCAACCCCAATGCCTGGTTCAACGAAAGCGAATACCTGAACGCCAAGCTGGCCCAGCTGCACAGCACGGGCGAAACGGATGCCAATGGCGATCCTTACACGCTGGCCAGCCTGCGGCAGGCCATCAGCGATGCTGGCATGACCCCGCTGGAGCATTATGAGCAGTTCGGCCATGCGGAGACCAACGCGGACGGCACCCTGATCAACCCCTCCAATGCCTTTGATGCCAACGCCTATGTGGCGGCCAAGCTGTACCAGTTGCAGACCACCGGCAGCAGCGAGGAACAGACCGCCTGGGCGGACAAGAGCCCGGCCGACGTGCTGGCGGCCCTGGAAGACGCCTCTCTGTCGCCCGTGAGCCACTATGTGCAGTATGGCGCCGACGAGGCCAATGCCGCCGGGGTGGCCCTGGTGCAGACCGTCCCCTCGGAACAGCGCGTGAGCAATGACCCCCTGCGTAACGACCTGGGCCAGAACGTGCCCTCCAACTACAACGACCCCACCCCCGGCCCTGACGCGGCCGAGGCCGCACCGGTGACCAAACCGGCGGACATGGGTGGCCTGGCAGCGGAAAGCATCTCGCCCGGCGTCGTTCCGCCCGAGGCCCCTGTGGCCGTGCCTGGAGATGACGCCTATGTGGCCCCTACGCCCGGTACGGTGGATACCAATGAGACCCCCGTGGTGCCGGAAACCGATCCGGACAGCGGTCTGCTGGTCCTTCCCGACGCCGAACCCGAGCCCGAGCCCGAACCGGGCACCCCTGGCGGCGGTACATCGCCCTCAGATCCCTCCTTCTCGGTGAATGAGACTGAGGATGGCATCTCCTTCACGGGCGTGAAGGACAACAGTATCTCCCTGAACGTGGATGAGAATGGCACAGCCACGTTTACGAGTGGTGGTGAGTCGGCCACGGTAGAAGGCTTTTCCAGCATCACGACCATTACGTTGGGGAGCGGCCAAACGCTCACGGCCGACCTTGCTGACCTGGATGGGCTCACGGTGACCGGCGGGACTGTGGAGGGCAGGCTTGAACAGACGACCACAGACGACTTCTCAACAGATTCCGGGGCGTATGGAGAGGACGGCTGGACGACAGACAGAGATGACCCAAAGAACTTTGCAATAAGCAACGGCGTCCTTACGCAAACTATCGCTGGCCCCAATAATGATTTGAATGCTGATTTCTATGCGACCCAGGGGAAGCAGCATACACTTCCTGACGGCACCACGAGCATGTCCATCAATCTGGAAATCCCCTCAGACTGGCTTACTCCATCATCTGAGGGCAAGGATACCCGCTGGGCCGGCTTCTGGGGCGTGGCAAAAGACAGCAGTGGTGATATCAGTGGCTACCCGATCATTGAATTTGCCATAAGAGATGGACAGGCTGGTTTCTACGGCTGGGAGACCGAAGGTGAAGGTGAATGGCCCGTCGTCAAGGAGATAGACAAGGCAGGCACATACAACCTGCGGATCGAGATGAATGAGGATGGGACGTTTTCCTACTTTGTCAATGATGAAAAATTCTATACGACAGACCAACCGTCTGATCCATCTGTGGAGCTTTCCGCTGTGATCCTGCAGGGCTACAGCTATCAACCTAATAATACCTCATTTACAGCTGTAGATAAGGAATATACCATCACCTGGGATGATCTCACGACCACGGCGGCGGCCTCCGTGACTAAAAATCTTGATTTGAGCGGCATTGAACACCTTACGGGCATCACGTCCCTTTCGGTAGATAAGGACGCCACGCTGACCATCAATGCCGAGCAGGCCAACGATCTGATCATCATCGGCGAGGGCGATGTAGAGATCGACGCCGCTGACGCGACAGAGGGCGTCGAGGTCAACACCGTTGCATGGGCCGGATCTTCCGACAACTGGTATAATGACAAAGGCTTCGCTGACGGCCAGCTTGCCAAAGTCACTGGCGGCAGTGAGGGCGATTTCTTCTCGCTCGATCTGGCGGACATCGGCACGCTGACTGAGGAGGGTGATAGCACCATTAGCTTCAAGCCCCATGAAAGCTTGTCCCTTGATGGCGGCGACGGTGATGACACCCTGATGCTGACCTGGTTCGCTCCCAAGGGGAATGAGGGCCATACGCTGGAAAAGCTGGATGCTGATTTCTTTGGCCACATTAAGGGCTTTGAAACCATCATCTTCAACAAGGGGAATAAGTCCAACAACTTGGAGATAGACGCCTCTTCGCTGGGAACTAATGATGACCCTGTGACCCTGATGCTGATGTCTTCCGGAACCATAGAGGGGATCCATGATGGTCTGGTCATCGGCTTCACGGAACCGGAGTTGAATCAAGATGTTAATTTCCAGCTTAGCGCCGCCAACCAAAATTCCATGCTGACGCTGGATATCGGGACGACGAATAGCCATGCCATCAATCTTTCCAAGGTTACGAATATCAGCACAATCGTGTTCCAAGGGGAGGAAAATATAGAACTCGACCAAGACGAAAAAACCATCTCATGCTCCAGCCCCGATGGGAATTGGAAGGTCATACTGTCTGGTGTCGACGACGGCAGTAGTCTCAGCCTTGCCGATAACATCCTGACCATCGGGGGGGCCACAGGAGTATAACTTCTGCGTACCGGCAACCGGAAGGAGGAGCGGGAAGGCACAAGGTTTCCCGCTTCCGCGGTGCCGGGCAGATTCGGGGCGGTGGTCCGCAGGGGCCGCCGCCCTTCTTTGTCCTGCGCCTGTCCGCCGCCGGGGCCAGCGGCCCGCCGGCCCGCCCTGGTCCCTGTGCGGGCTCCGTCTTTGCTGCTCTCCGGCAACTTTCCTTGCAGGAACACCCGTCCCGCAAAAGCGTCCTGAACGTCGCCGTCCATCTGCCGGCTGTTGACCGGCAGCGGGCGACCAGACGAGAAAGCCCCGCAAAAACGATCTTCTTCAGGCAGCCGGGGCCCCGTGTCCGCCCCTACCCTTCCAGGCTCCAGCCCTGGCCCAGTTTGAGCTGTTCCCCGCCCAGGGCCCGCATGAGCGCGGGGTCGTGGGTGGAGCAGACGATGGCCGCGCCTTCGGCCCGGCACCGGGCCACGGCGGCGGCGATGGCGCGGGCGCTGCGCACGTCCACGTTGGAGGTGGGCTCGTCCAGCAGCAGGGCGCGCGGACGCAGCACCAGGCGCGAGGCCAGGGCCACGCGCTGGCGTTCCCCGCCGGAAAGGGCATTGGGCCCGCGGCGGCGCATGGCATCGGGATCATCAAAGCCCACCTGCCGCATGGCGGCCTGATAGGCTTCCTCCAGACCGTCCCGGCGGCCGCGCAGCTTCAGGCCCAGCACCACGTTCTCGAACACGGTGGTCTTGAGCAGATAGGGCTCCTGGAGCAGCAGGCTCACCTCGCGGCGCGGGTCCTCGCCGCCGTGGTAGATGATGCGGCCCTCGTCGGGCTCTTCCAGAAAGGCCAGCAGGCGCAGAAGGGTGGACTTGCCGCTGCCGTTGTAGCCCACCAAGGTCAGCACCCGGCCGCTGTGGATGCGCAGCTCGTCCACGCCCAGGGCGGGCAGGTCCAGCGCTGTCACGCGGCCGTAACGGCGCACCAGCCCGCTGGCTTCGTACAACAGGCTCATATGCGCCCCCGGTGCTTGATGAAGGTCATGAGCACGTTGATGGCAAAGGCCATGGACAGCAGCACCAGGCCCAGCGCGATGCCCTGGGCGAACTCGCCCTTGCTGGTCTCCAGGGCGATGGCCGTGGTCATGGTGCGGGTGTGGTAGCGCACGTTGCCGCCCAGCATCATGGCGATGCCCACCTCGGTGATGACGCGGCCGAAGGCGGTCAGGCAGACCATGGCGATGGCGAAACGCACCTCGCACAAGCTCAGCCAGGCCAGTTGCAGGGGCCGGGCGCCCAGGGTCAGCAGGGTCTGGCGGCAGCGGGGGTCGAGGCCCTCCACGGCCTGGGCCACCCACGAGACCACGATGGGCAGGGCCAGCAGGGTCTGGCCGATGGCCATGCCCGGCAGGGTGAAGAGCAGGCCCCATTCGCCCAGCGGGCCGCGATAGGTGATGAAGGCGTAGACCAGCAGGCCGATGAGCACGGTGGGGAAGGCCAGCAGGGTGTCGGAGATGAGGCGCAAAACCTTTTTGCCGGGAAAATCACAATAGCCCAGGGCAAAGCCCGCGGGCAGGCCCATGAGCAGCGAGGCCGCCATGGCGTAGGACGTGGACACCAGCGTGGCCGTGATGGCCGAGAAGGTGGCGTCGTCCATGTTGGCCAGCAGGGCGAAGGCCGCCCAGAAGCCGTTGACCAGATAGTCCATAGATCACCAGGAACGCGACGGAGGGAATCCGTGGAGGGAGGTCGAAAAACGAAACGGGGACGGCCCGGAGACCGTCCCCGCCAACGGACGGAAAAACGCTACTTGCCGGCGTTGGGGAAGAAGAGCTGCTTGCCTTCCAGCTTGAACTCGGCGATGCGCTTCTGGGTGGAGGGGGCCACCCACCAGTCTTCAAACTTCTTGCCCAGGTCGGCCTTGGTCTTGGGGCACTGCTTGGGGTTCACGGTGATGACGCTGTACTGGTTGAACAGGGCCTTGTCACCTTCCACCACGATGGCCAGGGGGTTCTTGGCGCCCTGCTGGGCGTTGAACTTGATCCAGGTGCCGCGGTCGGTCAGGGTGTAGGCGCCCTTTTCGGCGGCCATGTTCAGGGTGGCCATCATGCCCTGGCCGGCGGAGATGTAGAAGGCTTCCTTGTCGGGGTTGAGGCCGGACTGCTTCCACAGCTTCTGCTCGGCCTTGTGGGTGCCGGACTGGTCGCCGCGGCTCACGAAAGAGGCCTTCTTGTCGGCGATGGTCTTGAGGGCGGCGGCAGTGTCCTTGCCCTTGACGCCCGCGGGGTCGGCCTTGGGGCCCACCACCACGAAGTCGTTGTACATCACCTGGCGGCGGTCGATGCCGTGACCGGCCTTGACGAATTCCTTTTCAGCGCCGGGGGCGTGCACCAGCAGCACGTCGGCGTCACAGTTCTTGGCGATCTCCAGGGCCTTGCCGGTGCCCACGGCCACCCATTTCAGCTCGATGCCGGTCTCTTTCTGGAAGGTGGGGGCCAGGAATTCCAGCAGGCCGGTATCCTGGGTGCTGGTGGTGGTGGCCATCATCAGCGTGTCGGCAGCCTGGGCCGGAGCGGCCAGGAAGGCGGCGGCCAGCACGGGCAGGAACAGTTTCTTCAGGTTTTTCATGATGCGACTCCTTGATCGGTTGATGATGCGCCGCCGGTTCGGAACGGCGGCCCCTTGCGGGAAATATCAGTCCAGGCACAGGCGCGCGGCCCGTGACGGGAAATGGGCGTAGACTTTCTGGCCCTCGTAGATGCCCACCCGGAGCAGGCCCGGCGTCTCCACCGTGGCGCACAGGCGCGAGCCGTCGCCCAGTTCCAGCGAGACGAAGGACTCCACCTGGTCCTGGTGGATGCTCTGCACCGTGCAGGGCAGGCAGTTGCCCATGCTGAGGGTGGCCCGCCCGCGCGAGAGCACTATCTGCTCCGGGTCCACCAGCACGGTGACCACCTGGTTGGCGTGGATCTCCATATGCACGAACTGGCGCGTGCTGCACTGCACGCCCAGGCGCATGTCGCCGAAGGTGCGCACGCTCACCGCGGCCATGCGCATGCCCACGGAGATGTCCTCCACGATGCCCAGAAAGGAATTGCAGAGCGGATCCGTGCCGGACGAGGGTCCCAGGGTCTTGCTCTGGACCATGCGCCGCGCGGCGCCGTCGGAAAAATTGAGGAAGGCCGCGATCTGCGAGGGCTTCTGCTGGCCCAAAAACTTCTGCACCAGGTTGACCGGCACATGCAGGTCCAAAAGCTCCAGCCCGCGGGCGTAGCGGATGGCGCGCGGCCCCACCATGGCCCTGTCCAGCCCCAGCGGCCGGGCCACGGCATAGAAGCTCTTGCGGATGAAGCCCTGGTCGAAGCGCAAAAAGTCCCTGCCCATGCTCTCGGCCTCGGGCAGGCTCAGGATGCGGCGCACATGGCGCATGGCGCTCAGGGGCAGCAGCACGTCCCGGCTGTTGGGGCCCGGCACATGCACCATGCCGGTCACGGTGTCCACATCCTTGCGGGCGTCCAGCTCCAGCGCCTCGCCCAGGCGCAGGCCGCCGTAGCGCAGCAGCAGGAACAAGAGATGCAGCCGGGCACGCGCCACCTTGCGCTGGGGCGTGGCGGCCTCGGCCTCCCACTGCTCCCAGCAGCGGGAAAGGGCTTCCAGTTTTTCTCGGGTCAGATGGGACACTGCGGCGGCTCTCTTTACGGGCTGAACGTCTTCCGAAGACTGGGCAAGGCATACGACATTTCCCCGCTCTTGTCACGTTTTTGGCAGAATCAGGAATGATTTTTCCATGTTTTGGTGACCATGCTCCCCGGCCGCCGAAAACGGGGCGCGGACATCGGCCGGCGATGCCGCCAGGCGGGAGCGGGCGGGGAATCCGGGGAGGCCGCCGGATGGCGGCAAGGGCGCGCCGTGACGGCCGGGGCCCGTCCGCAGGCACGGGCGGACATCGCAAGGCCGGATGCCCACCGGCGGAAAGGCCCCCGGCGCGGCGCCCTCCCCGCCGGCCGCGGGCCAGAAAAAAGGGCGCCCTTGGGCGCCCTTCTGCTGTTTTGTCGGGGAAAGATTATTTTTTCAGTTCTTCTGCGATGGCCTGCCGCATCTCGGGCGAGATCTTCGGATCCTTGAGGCCGGCCTCCCAGTGGGCGCGTCCCTTGTCCTTCTGCTGCAGGAAGTAGCTGTAGAGCACCCCCAGGCTGTAACGCACCGTGGCGTCGTCCCGCAGAACCACCACCTTTTCCAGGGTCGCGGCCGCTTCCTGCGGCTTGCCCTGGTTGTGCAGGATGACGCCCAGCATGTAGAGGGGCTGGGGATCGTTGACGTCCAGAGCCACGGCACGCTGGGCAAAGGTGGCCGCGGCGTCCCATTCCTGGGTGGCCATGAGATGTTCGGCCAGATGCATCAGGGCATCCTTGTTGGTGGGCTCGGCGGCCACCTTCTGCATCAGGCTGGCCAGCAGGCTCTGTTCCTGTCCCATGCCCTGCGGGGCCGCGGGACGTTCGGTCACCAGATGCGGATTGCTGACACGTTCCTTGACGGTGACGCCCAGCATGACCAGCAGGCTCAGGCCCAGCAGCAGGATGATGGCGCGGGCGGTGAAGGAAAGACGGCTATCAGTCATGCAGGATCTCCATCTGGCGCAGACGGGCATCCAGACGCCGCTGGGCACAGCCCATGAAGACCAGGTACGCGGCCAGACCCAGCCAGACGGCGGCACCGGCCGCCACCAGCCACAGGAAATTGCTGTCCATAGGGCACTCCTTGAAAGCGGGGATCCCGCTTGTATCCGTTGAAAACAGGGCTCACCAGGCCCGGACGGAGCCATGCTCCGCCTCTGCCGCTCCCCGGGAGCGGCACGTCCACGGCCGTCATCCCGCCGCACGGCGGCAGGGACCTGCCGGGATCCGAAAATCAGTCCTCCGCCCGCAGGCGCAGGCTGTCCAGACGGTCGCGCAGGCCCAGCTGGCGGGTGCGCAGCCACACCAGGCCCGCCCAGAACAGGCCCATGCCCGCCACGCAGGCGATGGCGGTCAGCTTCATCTCCGGCTCCAGCCCGCCCCCCTTGGAGGCGAACACCGCCGGATGGATGGAACGCCACAGCCGGGCCGAAAGAAAGACCAGCGGCACGTCCAGAAAGGCCACCACGCCCACCACGGCGCAGATCATGCGCTTGCGCTGGGGCGGCAGGTCCAGGCCGCGCAGCACCAGATAGCCCGCATAGATGAACCACATGACCAGCGTGGTGGTCAGGCGGGGATCCCACGTCCACCAGACGCCCCAGGAACGGCGGGCCCAGATCATGCCCGTGACCAGGGCCAGACCGGCCAGCAGCACGCCCACTTCGGCAGCGGCCGCGCAGACGCGGTCAGCGGCCGGGGAACGCCGGAGCAGGTAGACGATGGAAGCCACGAAGACCACCAGAAAGCTGATGAGCGCCCACCAGGCCAGCGGCAGATGGGTATAGAAGACCTTCTGCATCAGGCCCAGCTGGGCTTCCACAGGGGCATAGAAAAAGATCAGCCACTGGCACACGGCCAGGGCCGCACCGCCCAGCAGCACCAGCAGCAGGGGCCACACGGAAAAGGCGCGTTGCATCATTCGTCTCCCGAATACATGAAGCCGAACAGCAACAGTCCGGCAGCCAGAAAGACACCGTCGAAGGCGGCGGCCAGCCCTATCCACGAGGCCGGGCCGTCAGGCGCGGGCGCGCCGAAGACCTGGGCCGCCACGCCGATCCCCGCCAGCAGCAGGGGCACCAGCAGGGGGAAGAGCACGATGCTCAGCAGGGACTCGCGCGCCGCGCCGCCCTGCGAGAGCGCGCCCAGCAGCGACCCCAGGGCGCACATGCCCACGTCCACCAGCAGCAGCGTGCCGAGGCCCACGGGCCAGAGCGCGCCGATCTCCTGCGACAGGAAGACCACCGCGGCGGGCAGGAAGAACATCTGGGCCACCAGCAACAGCAGCAGCCCGGCCAGGGCCTTGCCCAGCCACACGGCCTGTACGGGGGCCGGGGCCAGCAACAGGCCCAGACGCGCGCCGTTGGCCTCTTCCAGCGCATAGAGCGTATTGAAGATGAGCACCTGACAGAAGGCCGAGCCCAGCCAGAACACGGCGCCCGCGCCCTGCGGGCTCATGCGTTCGCCCACGCCCTGCGACAGGCTGAACACGAACAGCAGCAGCAGGCCCAGCAGCAGGCCCTGCACCAGCCCGCTGCCGCGGGTGAAGGTCAGCAGCAGGTCCTTGCGGGCCACGGTCAAGGCAAAGGAGATCATGCGGGCACCTCCCCGGCGGCGGAAGCCTTCACGCTCCCCGTGGCCGCGTTGAGCACGGAATCCACGGCGGCAAGCCCCTGCGGCGGCCCGTCATAGGCCAGGCGGCGGTCCTCCAGCAGCAGCAGGCGGTCGGCCAGGGGGCTGTCGCCCGCCAGATCGTGGCTGACCACGATGACGCAGGCCCCGCGCTCCCGGGCGGCCAGCATCTCGCGCCGCACCAGGGCCATGGAAGTGACGTCCAGCCCGGTGCCGGGCTCGTCCAGCAGCACAAGGTCCGCGTCCAGCAGCAGCACCCGCGCCAGGTTCAGGCGCTGGGCCATGCCGCGCGAGAACACCCCGGCCCGCTCTTCGGCATGGGCGGCCAGCCCCACATGCTCCACCAGGGCCAGGAGCTCCGCCCGCGAGGGGCGCAGGCCGTGGGCCCGGGCCCAGAACTGCAGGTTCTCCAGCGCGCTCAGGCCCGGATAGACGAAGGTGGCGTGCCCCAGATAGGCCAGGCGCGGCCCGTCCTCCCGGGCGATGCCGCCCGCCCCCGTACCGTCAAAGACGACCTCGCCCGCCGAGGGCCGGGACAGACCGGCGACGATGCGCAGCAGCGTGCTCTTGCCCGCGCCGTTACCTCCGGCCAGCAGGGTGATGCTGCCCGCCGTGAAGCGGCAGCTCACCCCCTTGAAGACCACCTTGAGGCCGTAGAGCTTGGCCAGGTTCTCAAGACGCAGCATGGCGGCCTCAGGCCTGCGGCCCGTCGTCGGCGGGCGCGCCGCCCCCCGCTGCGGGCGTCTGCTTTTTGCGGCCGCGGGCCAGCATGAGGAGGGGGAACAGGCACATGAGCGTGCCGCCTATCCACATCCAGTTGACCAGGGGCTCCACGCTGAAGCGGATCAGCACCGAGGCGTTCTCGTCCAGGCCCAGGAAGGAGGCGTACAGCTCGTTGCCCAGGCCGGGGACCACGTCCACTTCGGAGAACTGCATGGTGCCGAACTTGTCGTACATGCGGCGCTGCGGCGTGAGCTCGCCCAGCAGCGTGTCGCCTTCATAGATCTTGAGGCGCGCTTCCAGATAGTCATGGTCCACGGCGCGGCCCTGCCGGGCCTCCAGCAGCTCCACGCGGTAGGCGCCGGCCTGCTGCACGCCCTTGCCGTTCTGGAAGAGCAGATCGTATTCCTGTTTGTAGGGGCCGGAAAAGGCCATGCCCAGCACCAGCACCGCCAGGCCCGCATGCAGGCCTACGGCGCCCACGGCACGCCAGCCGCCCTTGCCCGGCAGGGAGGGCAGGCTGGCCAGCAGCCCGGCCAGACAGGCCACGGAGCCCGCCGCGGCCAGCAGGGCCACGGGCTGGCGGTAACCCAGGAAGAAGAAGGCCGCGCCCGAGGCCACGAAGGCCCCCAGAGCCAGCCAGAAGCGCGGCGCGTCACGCAGGCCGCCGTCCCAGCGCAGCCAGGGGCAGACCATGAGCAGCAGCATGACCAGCATGCCCAGGGGCACGCAGACACGGTTGTAGAAATTGGCGTCCAGGCCGTGGGGCTCCGGCGTCCAGAGCAGGCTGATGACCGGCCACATGGTGCCCACGAGGATGATGACCGAAAGGGCCAGCAGCAGCCAGCAGACCATCACCAAAAAACCTTCGCGGCTGACGATGCCCGCCAGCTCGCGCCCGCGCGCGGGCACGGCAAAGGCCGCCCAGAAGGAGATCAGCAGGCCCCCCAGCACGAAGACCGTCAGGGGCGTGCCCACGCTGCCGTCGCCGAAGGCATGCACGGACTGCACCACGCCGCTGCGCACCAGATAGGTGGCGAAAAAGGCGGAGATGGTGGTCAGGCACATCAGGGCCACGTTCACGCGGTGCAGCTTGTTGCGGCGCTCCTGCACGATGAGGGTGTGCAGGGCCGCCGTGCTGATGAGCCAGGGGATGAGGGAGGCGTTCTCCACCGGGTCCCAGGCCCAGTAGCCGCCCCAGCCCAGTTCCATGTAGGCCCACCACATGCCCAGGATGATGCCCGCGGTCAGAAAGGCCCAGGCCAGCAGGGTCACGGGACGGGTCACGCGGTGCCAGCCGTCCTCGCCCTCACCGCCGGAAAGGCTCTGGGCCAGGGCCAGACAGGCGGGCACGGTGAAGCCGCCGTAGCCCAGGAAGAGCAGCGGCGGATGGAAGATCATGCCGGGGTTCTGCAGCAGGGGGTTGAGGCCGTTGCCGTCCGGCGGCACGGGCGACTGCATCTCGAAAGGATTGCTCCAGCAGGAAAGGATCAGGGCGAAGAAGGCCATGATGGCGTAGAAGAAGCCCCAGTACCAGAGCCGCGTGGCGGGCGTCAGGCGCCTGTAGGCGGGCGTCAGGGCAAAGATGCTGCCGCTGATGGCCACGGAGAAGGCCCAGAACAGCATGGAGCCCGGCTGTCCGGCCCAGAAGGCCGTCAGGCGGTAGAAGGCGGGCAGCACACGGTCCGTGTAGCTGGCCACATAGACCAGGCTGAAGTCGTTCCAGAACAGGGCGTGCAGCAGCAGGGCCGCCGCCAGGGACAGGGCGCCGGTGATGGCCCAGTGGACCTTTTCGATGAGCGCCAGGGCGCCGCCGCGCTGCTGCCAGAGCTGCAGGAGCGCCAGCGCGCTGCCGCCCAGAGCACAGATCAGGGTCAGCAGCTGCATGGCATAGGCAATGAAATACATGGGGCTCCTTTGGGCACGCCACGGCCCGCCGTGGCGGCGCATTTCCGGTGAGGACACGACCGGCCCCTAAGGCCCCGCCGTGCGCCAGGAAGGGTGCGGCCTGCGCCGCCCTAACTCTTGCGGTTTTCCTTCTGGTACTTGGAAGGACACTTGGTCATGAGGGTCTTGGCCATGAAGCGGCCGTCGGGCTGCAGGCCCCCTTCCACGATGACCTCGGCGCCCGCCTTGAAGGTGTCCGGCACGGCGCCCTTGTAGACCACGGGCAGGGTCAGGCCCGCATCGTCCTTGTCCTGCAGCAAAAAGCTGGCCCCGGGGCCGTCCACGTTCTTGAGCAGGTTGTCGGGGGCCACGGTGCCGAACAGGCGGGCCGCCTGCAGCTTGTCGGCCGTGGCGGCCCTGGCTTCGGAGACGTTGAGGAAATAGACGGTATTCTCCGACAGGCCGGAAAAGACCAGATAGCCCAGACCACCCAGGAACAACAGGGCGGCCACGAGATACATACAGGTGTTTTTCTTGCGGGGCATGGGCTCTCCTTGCATGAAAGAACGTGCCTTTCCCGGCACGAAGCTGCTGCATACCCTAGCACAGCCCTGTTTTTTTGACAAGTAAGAATCGCTCCTGATAGGCCAGCAAAGCCGCATGAATCAAGTGTGCGCGCACGCACACTCCGGCCCCTCCAGCCGGACTGGCCGGCGGTATTGGCGAGAGCCGTCAGGGAATCGTCGGGCAGGGAGTCCAGGCAATGACGGCGGGCATACTCCTGTGTGAAGCTGACGAAGAGCTCCGCCGGGGACGGCAGCTGCTGCCGCGCCGGCCGGTACAGCAGCATGGCGCGCCGGAGCACCGGACAGACCGGAGTGGCCACAAGGCCGAAGCCCCGGCCGGCAGGACGGAAAAACGTCCGGCCAGGGCGATGCCCGTGCCGGTGGCCGCCAGGGCAAACGCCGCTGCCCTGTGGTGCGCCGTATGCGCCACAGGGCAGTCTTCCTCACCGCCCGCACCTCCAGCCGGATACGAAAAAAGCCGGGGCTCGTCGGAGCTCCGGCTTTTGCCGTCCGTGTTTCTGCGCCAGAAACGAAAAAAGGGTCTGCGTTTCCGCAAACCCTGATTTCCTTTTTTGGTGGAGCTGAGGAGAATTGAACTCCTGACCTCTTGAATGCCATTCAAGCGCTCTCCCAACTGAGCTACAGCCCCTCGGCAAGAAAGGACATTGCCCCAAAGCGGACCTCCTGTCAACAGGAAAATCAAAAAGTTTTCCTTTCCCCATGCGGGCGGCGGCCATCCCCTTCCTGCCGTGCCGCGCCCCGGCCGGGCCTTCCCTTCCCCGGCCAAAAGCGTATGCTGCGGCCATGAACTTCCTCTATCTCACCGATGTCTTTTGTCCCTGGTGCTACGGCTTCGCGCCGGTCATGCGCCGCCTGGCCGCGGAACATCCCGAACTGCCCGTGCGCGTGCTGGGCGGCAACCTCATGGCCGAGCCCCAGACCCTCACCGGCATGCTGGAAGAATACCCCACCATCCGGGAGTTCTTCGTCCGTCTGCAGGAGACCACCGGCCAGACCACGGAACAGTTCCGCCTGGCCCTGGAACAGGCCGCGGCCGGGACGGGCCCGGACCTGCTCATGCATTCCCCGGCCATGAACCTGCCCCTGGCCGCCCTGCGCCAGCTGTCCCCCGGGCACCAGCTGGAACAGATGGAGGCCTTCCAGATGGCCTTCTACGCCCAGGGCCGTGATGTCATGGCTGCCGGTGAACAGGAGGCCATCGCCGCCGCCTGGCTGCCTGCCGGCGCTGCCCCCGGCGCCCTGGCCGCCGTCATGGCGGATCCCGCCGTCCGGGAGGCCGCACGGCATGACGCCGCCGAAGCCGAGGAGATCATGGGCGAATTCCTCCTCTATCCGACCCTGTATCTGGAGCACGACGGCCGGCGCACCCTGCTGGCCCGCGGCTACAGTGACTACGACAGCGTCCGGGCCAAACTGGACGATGCCCTGCGCGGTATCCGGGAAAGCCCCGTCGTTCAGGGCGCGGCCTGCGGCCTGGACGGCAAGTGCTGCTTTTAGGGCCATGATGTTTCGCTGAGAGGGAAGAGGCGTTTGGGGGGCAAAACTGCGCCTCCCCTCTCCACCTCTCCCCACCCCGAAAACACCTTTTCCGGTCTGGCCGGACGGTCCCCGTCGCCGGCTCAAGGGAGCCGCCATCCCGCTGCGGCCGGCAGGCCGTCCTCCCGCCGGTTCGTCGTGCGGATGCCCCGGCAGCGGACGCCCCCGGAAGATTTATGCCGTGAAAAAGAAGGGCGCTGGAGGCAAAAACGCCCTCATCCCTTTGTCGTACCCTGTCCCGGGCTTTCCCGGATGCCATCTGCAAGAACGTCAGAGGCCGCCTTTCGCACGAAAGGCGGCCTCTGACGTTCTCGGGCGCACAACACACGTTCCGATAACGGGAAAAACACCGGAAGCGCCATCCCCGGTCCGTCCCGGAGGGCACGCCCCGCCAGCCAACGGCAGGGACCGGCTATACAGACCTGAAGAAAAGTTTCAGGGGGGATGGGGGAGAAGGGAGCCCCGTTTTCAAAAGGGGCCCCCTTCCCTTCAACTTTTCGCTTTATCTGCGAACTAGCAGCCGTACCTGGCTTCGATCTCGGCAGCGGCCTCTTCCACACCGGCCTGCATCCTGGCGCGGGCGGCGCGGATCTTTTCATCCAGCGCGGGGTCGGCCACGGCCAGGATCTGGGCGGCCAGCCAGGCGGCGTTGCGGGCACCGGCCTTGTCCATGGCCACGGTGGCCACGGGGAATCCGGGAGGCATCTGCACCGTGGCGAGCATGGCGTCCATGCCGCCCATCAGACCGCCGGAGACCGGGATGCCGATGACGGGACGGGTGGTGCGGGCGGCCACGGCACCGGCCAGGTGCGCGGCCATGCCGGCGGCGCAGATGAAGACCCTGGCGCCGGCGGCTTCCTGTTCGCGCAGGATCTTTTCCGTGCGCTCGGGGGTACGGTGGGCGGAGCTGACCGTGAAGAGATAGGAGATGCCCAGCGAACGCAGCACGTCCACGCAGGGGCTGACCTTTTCTTCATCGGACTTGGAGCCCATCATGATGACGACTTGAGCCATAGATGTTCCTTTGGCGGCACGGGGCCGCGGTTGCTTACTTTTCTTCCTGCGCCAGCTGTTCCAGACGGCGGATGCCCTTCTGGCCGATGTCGCTGCGGTGGAAGCTCTTGTCCATGCGGATGGCCTTCACGCCCTCATAGGCACGGGCCTGGGCGTCGGCCAGGGTATCGCCCAGCGCGGTCACGCACAGCACGCGGCCGCCGCTGGAGAGGATCTTGTCGCCGTCCATGCTGGTGCCGCTGTGGAAGACCTTGACGCCGGGCAGGGCGTCGGCTTCGTCCAGGCCCTCGATGACCATGCCCTTGGGATAGGCGTGCGGATAGCCTTCGGCGGCCACCACCACGCCCAGGGCGGTCTGGGAAGTGTGGGAAAGGCTCTCGGGACGGAGCCTGCCCTCGATGCAGTCCAGCATGATCTGCACCAGATCGCCTTCCAGGCGCATCAGCAGGGGCTGGCATTCGGGGTCACCGAAACGGGTGTTGTATTCCAGCACCTTGGGGCCGTTCCCGGTCATCATCAGACCGGCATAGAGCACGCCCACGAAGGGATGGCCGTCCCTGGCAAGCGCGGCCAGGATGGGACGGATGACCATGTCGGCCATGGCTTCGGCCTGGTCGTAGGGCAGGATGGGGGCGGGGCTGTAGGCGCCCATGCCGCCGGTGTTGGGGCCCTGGTCGCCGTCATAGGCGGCCTTGTGGTCCTGGGCGGAAGGCAGGGGCACGGCCGTTTTGCCGTCGCACAGGCAGAGGAAGGAGACCTCCTCGCCCACGAGGAACTCCTCGATGACGAGCTTGGCCCCGGCGGCACCGTGCGCGCGCTTGCACATGATGTCATCCACGGCATCCAGGGCCTCCTGGGTGGTCCTGGCCACCACCACGCCCTTGCCCGCGGCCAGGCCGTCTGCCTTGACCACCAGGGGCGCGCCCAGTTTGACCACGGCGTTCTTGGCCTTGTCGGGATCGGTGAAGACCTGGCTGCGGGCCGTGGGCACCCCGGCACGGTTCATGACGTCCTTGGCGAAGGCCTTGCTGCCTTCCAGCCGGGCACAGTAGGCATCCGGGCCGAAGCAGGGGATGCCGGCCTCGCGCATGCGGTCGGTGATGCCCCCGGTCAGGGGCAGCTCGGGACCGGGCACCACCAGGTCGATCTTTTCCTTGCGGGCCAGTTCCACCAGGCCGTCCAGGTCTCCGGCGTCCACCGCCACGTTGATGGCGCCCTCACGGGCCGTACCGCCGTTGCCGGGGGCCACAAACACTTCACTTACCCGAGGGCTCTGCTTGAGCTTCCACACCAGGGCGTGCTCACGCCCGCCGGAACCGATAACCAGGATGCGCACAACCTCTCCTCCCTGAAAATAGACATACGGAACACTTTCCGGCAGCCGGAGCTGCTGAAAAAACCCCGTCCCGCGCCGCAGCGACACGGAACGGGGCTGCATCCTCTTGTTTTAGTAGTTGGGGGTCACTTCAAAGTCGCTGAGGTCGGCAGGCGCGTTGGGGTTCATCTGCGACACGTCCAGCGGATAGGCGGTGACCAGGCACTGGCGGCTGCCCACACCCAGGTCGGGCGAGGTGTTCAGGCCCACCACCAGGTCCAGGGTGCCGTCGTTGTTGAAGTCGGCCAGATCCACGGCCGCCACGGAGCCGCGGATGCGGCGGGTCTTCCACTTCAGGCCCAGGCCCACGCCGTCCCAGAACAGGGCATGGATCTCGCCCTGGGGGAAGTAGCGGTAGCGGTCGAAAATCTGGGCCGCCGTGGAGATGGGCTTGTTGACCAGCAGGGTATATTCGCCCGTATGGCCGATGTCGGCCACGATGAGACGCATGGGGGCAAAGTACTTGCTGGGCATCTGGTAGTTGCGGTCCACGCCCAGGCCCGGCATGCCCTTGTAGTGCTCCATGCCGGTGGCGGAACCGGAGAAGCGTTCCATGGTGGTGTGGATCAGGGTCTGGTTGGCGCCCTGGAAGATCTTCAGGCGCTCGTCATCGGTCAGCATGACCAGCTGGTCGCCGTTCTTGCCGGGGATCCAGGCCACGTTGAAGACATTGGCCCCGCTGGGCAGGTTGATGCGCTGGCCCAGGACATAGGTGCCGTTCTGCTTGACCATCATGTACACGCCGGGGGCGAAGAGCTTGATGGAGTCCCAGCCCTGGCCCACCAGCGTGGGCTGGTAGGAAGGCGGCAGGTTGATGACGCTGACGAAATAGGAGCAGCGCTTGGCCACTTCCGTGAACTTGTTGCCGCGGAAGCTGTAGAAGTAGGAGTAGGGGCGGTTGCTCTCTTCTTCGAAGGTGGCCACCACCAGGTCCTTGGCACCGTCACGGTTGAGGTCGATGGCACGCATGGAGAAGTTCAGGTTGCTGCGCGAGATGGTGATCTCGCCCAGCTTGCCCAGGCGGCCGTCGTTGCCCCACTTGTAGATGACCAGACGGTGGTCATGCAGGATGGCGATCTCGTTGCGGCCGTCACCGTTGAAGTCGGCCACGGCCATGTCCACCATCTCGTCCTTGAGGCGCTGGCTGCGGATGCGGGAACCGTCAGCGGAGTTGCCCTGATAGCGGAACTGGGGGTTCAGGTAGGATTCGGTCTGGCCGGTCTCGTTGCGGATGATGTCCGAACGGCCGGCGCGGCCGGCAGCGGCGGCGCCGGCGACGCCCAGCACTTCGGAAGAAAAGGCGCCGGCAAGGCGCTGCACGGTGGCGTTCAGGCCGCTCATGGGGCCCTGGGCCGTCTGGCTCCAGGTGGCGCCCTTCTTGTCCACGCTGTTGAGGACGATGGTGCAGTCATTGCCCATGACGCTCACCGTGCCCCACAGGGCGTAGTCGGCGCCGCCGATGAACTTGCGGGCCTCGGCAGCGGAGCCGGCCGCGCGGGGGCCCATGCTGCCCGTGGCACCCGTGGCGCTGAGGCGGCCCATGAGCGTGGAAGGCACAGCCTTGGACAGGTAGCTGTAGTTCTGGGGCGCGTGCACCTCAAACGGCAGCAGTACGAAGGACTTGGCCTGGGCAGCCTGGGCCTGGAGGCCCATCACCAGCATCAGGCAGGCGGCAAACGCCAGCTTCATGGCAAATTTCATTCAAAATCTCCTTGCAGTTCTCTGCGTACGTCGACCGCCCTCGCGAAGGGAGGGCTCGCCCGGGCCGGAGGATCTGCCGCTGTCGCGGCGGGGACCGTACAGCCTGCGGCACCGGAACTATAGCGACACTTGGCCTGCCGCGCAACTTGAAAGCCGTATCCGCCGCCCCGCTGCGGGCCCGCTCCCTGCCGGGCCCTGCGGCGGACGCTCTTGCCCCCTCCAGACGGAACAGATAAGAAAGGCCCATGAGCACCGCCAATCCTTCCCGCCCCTCGGGGCGTTCCTTCCGTCTGGTCTGCCCGCCGGAGCAGATGCCGCAGGTGGAGAACCTGCTGCACGCCCAGGGCTATGCGTTCGAACCCGAGCCCTTCTCGCCCTTCTGCCGTCGTCTGCTGTGCGAACCGCGGCCCCTGGGCTCCTCGCTGGCCGCCTTTTTCGGCTACATCTACATCCAGGACAGGTCTTCCATGCTGCCGCCCCTGGCCCTGGCGCCCCGGCAGGGCGAGGCCGTGCTGGACATGTGCGCGAGTCCGGGCAGCAAGACGGGCTTCCTGGGCCAGCTCACCGGCCCGGACGGCTTCGTGCTGGGCAACGAGCTTTCCCGCGCCCGCCTGGCCACCCTGCGGGCCAACCTGCATGCCTGCAACCTGCCGCATGTGGGCACCTGTTCCTTCGAGGGCCAGGCCCTGCCCCTGACGCCCGGCACCTGGGACGCCATCCAGCTGGATCCCCCCTGCTCCGGCTGGGGCACGGTGGAAAAGAACCCCCAGGTCCTCAAGCTCTGGCAGGGCGACAAGCTCAAGGGACTGGTGGGCCTGCAACGGCTGCTGCTGGCCCATGCCGCGCGTCTGCTGCGTCCCGGCGGCCGGGTGGTCTTCTCCACCTGCACCACCAACGATGACGAGAACGAAGCGCAGGTGCGCTTTGCCGAAGAGGAACTGGGCCTGGTGCGCGAGCCCCTGACGCCGTTCGAGGGCTTCGTCTGGGAACAGCGCCCCGGCGGCGAGGGCACCCTGCGCGTGGACGGCGAACGCTCGGCGGCCCAGGGCTTTTATGTGGCCCTGCTGCGCAAGCCAGCGGACGCGCCCCTGCCCGAACTGCCGCCCCTTTCCGCCGAGCCCGATGCGCGCACGGCCGCCCGCAACGCGGCCCGCGGCCGCAACCGTCGCGACGCCCGTCCGGCCCTGCCCCTGGGCCAGGTG